>LXNJ01000702.1_pt1 | contig 22077 bp, 23 predicted proteins | sample 809081 | NCBI WGS metagenome assembly LXNJ01 (sample SAMN04870510, study PRJNA318959) | sponge metagenome | biome: sponge; feature: marine sponge reef; material: water | host: Petrosia ficiformis | place: Greece: Milos, Mediterranean Sea | collected 2013-05-29 | depth 5-7 m | reverse complement strand
TTCTGACACCTTTGCTCTTTTTCACCAATACACACAAAACAATATCGGTCAGAACCTTATTGATGGACATGTTCCATAAACTTATGGGTAATAGTAAGAATGTTTGGGCGAGTTTGAGGACGAGGCAGAGGCTTACCTATTTTTTCTCAAAGCATCCATGGAAGGAAAACGCCCCGGATTGGGTAACCTTATCCTCACGCCAGAACAACCTTCACAAGAAGTAGTGGATACTTTCCACGCCCCGATGCTCGCACATCAGGATTACACTGTTGCCTACATTGACACCACGGCGTTTGAAGGTGGTGGCACACTCACTGCCAACATCCAAGTCGGAAGAGACAAAGGAATAGGGATTTTCCATCTCCTCGATGGAGACAAAAAACTTCCGACGGAAAAAGTGCCTGATGGCATTGATCCTACAGAATGGAACAGCCAAGAAAGCGATGAATATAAGAAGGCACTTGGCGCACTTACCAGAGTCTGGGGGATATTCCCCGGTGAAACTGGACAAATTACGTATCAGTTCAATCGTGGTCAACGCTTTAAATTATGTGCGACTGGGGATCAATGGGGTGGGATAGGAGACATAAACGCATTTCACGCAAAAATTTCTGTAGAGAGGAATCAAGTCGGATCCCTGGAAGAGAGACCTATTGGAATATCATCAGCTCCATTAAACGAGCTCAGCGTTGTACTCAATGCCGAAAAATCTGAGCAAGAAGTTTTGCTCAATTTTCGCTCCCCGGGCAAAGGTTACCAAGATTACACCGTTGTCAGTGTTGATACTACGGCGTTTGAAGATGGCGGAGTCCTGATCGTTGATATCCGAGTTGGGGACGCAAAAGCGTCTGCGTCGTTTGATCTGTTTGATAGCGACACCGAACTCCCGACAGAAGGGATACCCGAGGCACTCGTCTCGGCGTGGGGTATTAAACCCGGTAACTCAGGGATAATCAGACATCGTTTTGAGCGAGGCGCCGTCTTTAAACTGGGTGCCACCGGCGACTGGTTCAGTAAAAAAGGGGACATGAACGCTTTTGAAGCAAAAATCGCTGTGGAAGCGGCAGACTGATCACTGATTGCTGACATCCGATAGCTGCACAAACTGGTATCCGTCCCGTTTAAGTGCTGTGATGATTCGGTCTGTTGCTTCGATTGTCCCTGAACGGTTTGCGTCCTTATTTTCCGCTTTCCCATCGTGTAGGACGATAATCGAACCCGGTTTAGTCTTTTGCAATACCTTTTCAGTGATCCTATCTGGGTTTTGGGTCGTCCAATCCCAACTCCACACATTGCAACTGATATGTGGTCGGTTTTCCTTTGCAAGAACCCATGCGACTGGCAAAAAGCGTGTTAGCATTGGTGCTCGAAATACTATCTCCTCCGAAATCGCGTGTTGCCTAATTAGGTCGTCCGTACGTTCAATTTCCCGCTGGACATAGATCGGCGGCAGAAAACCGAGCACTGGATGGCTATAGGTGTGATTGCCAATCTGGTGATCCTCGGCAATAATCCGATTTACTGTTTCAGGATGCTTCTCAATCCGATTTCCAATCATGAAGAATGTGGCTTTGACGTTGTGCTTCGCGAGGACATCAAGTAACCGCTCAGTATAAGGCGGATTTGGTCCATCATCGTAAGTGAGCGCGACAACCTTCTGATCTGTGTTCAGGCGAACGACATTCTTCCCGAACGGTGGTCTGAAGAAATACCATAGTAATATTACCGTTGCAAATCCTACCACAATGATAATTATTAAATTCACTATAATTGATGCCTCAAAAATCTTAGAGTGAACGATTTATTGGGAATTGGCTTTCTCTAAATCCTTACATCCAACTCACGTTTTCTATATAATACCATTTCTGATTAAAATTGTAGCATAAACTTTCAGTTTGTGTTTCCTTTGTAGCATAGACTGTTAGTCTGTGCGCTAAGGTGCGGTTAATGGAATATAAACTTTTAGAAATGGTATTATACGAGAAGCCTCCACTGCTTGACAACATTTTTTCAAAAGCAAAATCATACCTAATGCGTCTGACACTGAATACGGATTGACAATGCCTGACAACTGGTAACCGAATATCCGTGCCGCTATACAGGTTTTTTCTTGACGGTTTCGGTCAAATGTATTATCATTTTAGTTGATTCCGATGCAGCATCATTTGAAAGGAACAACAATGCAGAGTCACGAAGTAGATTATGAAATTTTTGGTAACGATATGCAGGTCGTTGAGGTTGAACTTGATAGAGGCGAGACGATCATAGCGGAAGCAGGTGCTATGAACTGGATGGAGGATGACATTGTCTATGCGGCAAAGATGGGCGATGGTTCCGGTGGTGATGAGGGCTTGATGGGCAAACTTCTCAGTGCCGGTAAACGTGCTATCAGTGGTGAATCGCTTTTTTTAACCCATTTCACTAACACTGGCAACCACAAGAGACGGGTCGCCTTCGCCGCTCCCTACCCCGGTCATATTATCCCGATTGATCTTGCCAAATTCGGCGGAGAGTTGCTCTGTCAGAAGGATGCTTTCCTCTGCGCTGCCTTGGGTACTGAACTGGACATTGCTTTCTCACGGAAATTGGGTGCCGGGTTTTTTGGTGGTGAAGGTTTTATCCTCCAACGCCTACGCGGCGACGGCATGGCTTTTGTGCATGCGGGGGGATCAATCGTCAAAAAGGAACTTGTCAACGAGACACTCCGTGTTGACACCGGGTGTCTTGTCGCCTTCACGTCTGGTGTTGATTATGACATTGAAATGGTCAAAGGCTTAAAGTCAATGTTCTTCGGCGGTGAAGGGCTTTTCCTCGCGACCCTGCAAGGCACAGGTACTGTTTACCTCCAGAGTTTGCCTTTTTCAAAACTTGCAGACCGTATTATTGAACAAGTGCCAAGAAGCGGAAACTGATATGAGTACTGTATCCACTAAAAAGAATACACGTTCAATTTGAAAATGAATTTGATTGGTAAATCGTACAAAACGGAATGAAATAATAGGAACAACATGAAGGCAGACACATTCACCAATACGATTATCGTTGGGGATACAACGAAAGTATTACCAGAACTTATAAAGGTAGAAAAACAATACGATGTGATTATTGTATGAACAAGGACCTTTTACAACTTATCGAAGATTATACTACAAAAGAACACACCGAAATCAGCGCTAACCTGATCGGTAAATCTAAAGACAGTCTCGTCGCTATGCTTTTAGAATTACTTACGAAATATTATAATGATTTGAATTCTTCTACGATGCGCGAGTTAGTTGTAGCTGTAGTAGCTGGGTATGAGCCTAGCTCAGAAAAGCTGGGGTATAACGGTTTTAGACATAATACGCTTACAGGAGAAGTCTAACACTGCGAAATAAAACCTCGCAATTATCGGACTAATTCTATTGCTAAGTCCCCCACTAAATTGAATGGTGGCGGTAATTTCACAGATTACAGTTGGCAAAAGTTCGAAAGGCATAAAGAAGAAAGCCCCAACATGTTGGTTGCTGGTTTTGTTAATGGACGCCTCATTTACATATTCGGGTTCAGTTTTAACGAACAAAGTTTCACATCCCGATTGCAAGCACAACTTGAACGCAGATTTCCTAATGGTGATAGAATAGGTCAATACCTACGAAGTGCCGATTTTTCATTTATACATTACAAGGATGTAGAGAGTTTCGAAACAATTTATACCGCTTCTAAACAAAGCCTTACATAACAAAAGGTGTGTTCGAACACTTGGAGAAGACAGCACAATGAATATTACTGACCAACACCAGCTTAAAGACAACTTGCTGGAAAGTAAGCAAATTACGAAGGATACGCTCGAAGAAGACAAACTGATTGAAGGCGATACCCTTAGCGTTTTGGGTAAAATAGATGATGATGTCGTCAATGTTGGCGTCACTTCACCACCATACAACAAGCAAGAAAAGCAAAAAGGCTGGCTTGTAAAAAATGTAGTGTATGATGCTTACAAAGATGCTGTGCCAGAACCTGAGTATCAGCAGCACCAAGTAGATGTGCTGAATGAGATTTACCGTGTAACCGCTCCCGGAGGATCGTTTTTCTATAATCACAAAGTCCGATGGGATAGAGGCAACATGTATCATCCGATGGACTGGTTGCGTAAAACTGAATGGACGGTAAAGCAGGAAGTCATTTGGGACAGAATGATTGCAGGAAACATAAGGGGTTGGCGGTTTTGGCAAGTAGAAGAACGTATTTATTGGCTGCATAAGCCTATAGGAAACAAATTAATTGGCAAAGAATTGAGATCCTGTGATGCAAAGTTGACATCTATATGGCGCGGTGTTCCTGAAAATGGCAAAAATAATCCGCATCCAGCACCGTTTCCGCTTTGGTTGCCAGCACGCGTAATTATATCAATTTTAGGGACAGAGACACAAGGCGTTGTGTTAGATCCTTACATCGGCAGCGGCACTACTGCTGTTGCTGCAAAACTTTTAGGGCATAAATACATTGGCATTGATAGAAGCGAAGAATATATGAAAATGACGATTGACAGATTAGATAATGCTCCCAGTGAAATGTCTAAAATCCAAGAAGAACTTGGGTTGCATCAGGTGGAGATGACCTTTAAAGAACGCAAATCAAAAGGCAAGAATGTGGGTAAATATCGCGGCACAGATGGTGAAGATAAAACAGGACAAACCACCCTTTTTGAGCGATAATTATGCTATGAAAAATGTTAGGTTTTCGATCGTTTTCTACCCAACCTACATCAATAGGAACAAAATATGAAGGCAGACACATTCACCAATACGATTATCGTTGGGGATACAACGAAAGTATTACCAGAACTTATAAAGGTAGAAAAGCAATACGATGTGATTATTGCCGATCCCCCATACAACATCGGTAAAGATTTCGGTAATGATACCGAAGTAATGCCAATAGATGATTATGTTGAATGGGCAGAATCATGGATAAAAGACTGCCTTCAGCTCTTAACAGATGACGGTTTACTTTATCTGTATGGTTTCCCAGAAATTATTGCGCAAATATCTGTTCGCTTCCCTATCCACGAGCAACGTTGGTTAGTATGGCATTATACCAACAAGACTGTCCCATCATTAAAATTTTGGCAACGGTCTCACGAAACAATATTGTGTCTGTGGAAACCGAATATGCCGCGCACAAATTTGGAGATAGACCAAATTAGGGAGCCTTATACTGAGAACTTCCTAAAGAATGCTGCAGGAAAAGAAAGAAAAGACACGCCTTCACGCTATGGTTCACCGGGCAAAATAACTATTTATAATGCACATAAGAATGGGGCGTTACCCAGAGATGTTATTAAAATTCCAGCCTTAGCTGGCGGAGCAGGTCGTTCTGAAAGGTGGTTTATTTGTAAAACGTGCGGGACTCAAATTTATCCTCCCGCGGATCTATCTGAGCACCGAGAACACGACATATTGAAACATCCAACTCAAAAACCGATGGAATTAACGAGACGACTCATTCTATCTCGCATCATTGGGCAAGATGGAAAGGTGCTTGTTCCGTTTGCTGGTTCAGGTTCGGAATGTGTCGTGGCACAAGCATTGGAAGTTGAATATCTTGGTATAGAAATAAATCCTGAATTCGCGGATTTTGCAATGAAGTGGCTGGAAGCTGAATGTAAACACCAAATGTGGTTGTGGGAGTCTGAAGATGTATCAATTGACTGCTAGGATGGAGCAGACATTACGACAATACTTGGAAAAATATCACGACCTATTTGATGGTGGACGTTGTTCGGGATGGGAATTAGAAGAACTTGTATTTAAATCCATTCAATCGGATAGCACAGCAGGTCATCACGCCACTTGGCAAGAAGGTGGACACGATGATGAAGCAGATATTCGTGTGCGGGTGAATGGCGAGACATACCCATTACAGATCAAATCTGGCAAGATTAAACAAATTAAATCAGGTGATGAAAGAAAACCACATCTTTTATTGTCAGGACATCGGTTAGGACGTTTTAACGGTGACTTTGAGGATATGACGGAATATCTAAATGAGGATAGGGCAAATTTTTTATCTATACCTTATCGTAAAGTAGATGATGATAAAGGAAGACACCATATTTACCAAATAGTATATGTTGAAGGAGTCTATCTTCGTCAACTCAGTCCTTCCCGATGGGAACAAGTAAGCAAGTCCACTTGGAAACAAATCAATCCACATGGTGTAATCTTCACACTACATCCTTCTATGAGTTGGCAAGTCTGGTGGCGGATACCATTATCGTTAGTAAATCATTCGCCAGAATTCATAATCAGATAATAGTATAAAAGTTATATTTGAGTTGAAAACTTATCTGTTTTTTTGTGTTTGGAGTCTATGTGAAAATTCGCAGTATAAAAGCTTATCAAGTTGACCTCCCACTTTACGAAGGCAGCTATAATTGGTCCGGTGGGAAATCTGTATCCGTCTTCGACAGCACCATCGTCTCAGTTGAAACGGACGAAGGCATTACAGGTTACGGTGAGGTGTGTCCGTTGGGACCGTTCTATCTCCCCGCCTATGCAACGGGAACCCGGACCGGTATCACTGAACTCGCACCGCATCTCATCGGTGAAGACCCGATCCAACTGCTGCCGCTCAACCAACTTATGGATATCACGCTCAAAGGACATCCGTATGTGAAATCCGCAATTGACATCGCGTGTTGGGATATCCTCGGCAAGATTTCAAACCAATCCGTCTGTACACTTCTCGGTGGAAGGTATGGACAGGATTTCATGCTCTATCGTGCGATTTCCCAACAATCTCCCGACGAAATGGCAGCGAAAGTAGCGACCTATCGTGCGGAAGGGTACCGAAAATTCCAATTGAAAGTTGGTAGCGACCCAAACACCGATATTGAACGTATTCATGCTGTCTCAGAATTGATGGAACCGGGAGATGTGCTTATTGCGGACGCGAATACCGGTTGGTTGATGCACCAAGCCGCACGTGTCGTGCGTGGTGTCCGCGGTGTGGATGTCTACATTGAACAACCCTGCCTCTCCTACGAAGAATGCCTCGCCATTCGCGAACGGACAGATCACCCCTTTGTGCTTGATGAGACGATTGACAGTATCCATGCGTTGTTGCGTGGTCATGCTGACCGTGCGATGGATGTCGTCAACATAAAGATTAGCAAATTCGGCGGACTGACCAAAGCGAAACTTGCAAGAGACCTCTGCGTTGAACTCGGTGTTGCGATGACAATTGAGGACAGTTGGGGTGGCGACATCACAACCGCAGCGATTGCCCATCTCGCCCATAGTACACCAACAGAATTTCTTTTCACAGCAACCGATTTTAATAGTTATGTCACCGTCAGTACAGCGGAAGGTGCACCGCAGCGAGTCAATGGTAGAATGGCAGCCGCAACGCAGCCGGGTTTGGGAATTGACCCTAATATGGATGTATTAGGTGAAGCGGTGGTTCACGTGGAATGATCGTATGAGCATTAGAATCCTCTCCGCTGCCGATGTCCGAGCAGCCTTACCTATGCCCAAAGCAATTGATGCGATGCGGCACGCCTACGGTCAACTCTCAGCAGGCAAAGTGACGGCACCACCACGACTACATCTCTCCACCGACAAAGGCGTTACGCTCATCATGCCTGCCTTTCTCCCCGAACGTAGTGAATTCGGCATCAAAGTTGTTTCCGTTTATGACGACAATCCGATCCTTAATCTACCCCGCATTACTGCAACAGTCTTAGTGCTTGACCCGACGACAGGATCGCCAAAAGCATTCATGGACGGTGCCAGCCTTACTGCCATTCGAACCGGGGCAGGTGGAGGTTTAGCAGCAGACTTACTTGCACGGAAGGACGCAAAAAAAGTTGGACTGTTCGGAGCAGGTGTACAGGCGCGGGCACAGTTGCAGGCGGTGATGGCAGTTAGAGACATAGCAAACGTCAATCTTATCAGTCGGACACAAGCATCAGCACAACAACTCGCTACCGAAATTTCGGGGTGGACAGACGCACCAGAAGTCAAACTCGTCCCTACGCCGCAACAAGTGGTAGCAGATGCTGATATTGTTATCTGCGCGACAACATCAGCAACACCGCTTTTTGACGGAAATGATCTAAAACCGGGCACACACATCACAGCCGTTGGCACGTTCGTGCCAGAAAAACGGGAAGTTGACACGATAACCGTAAGACGCGCAAACCGAATTGTGGTAGACTCGCGGGAAGCCTGTTTAGAGGAGGCGGGAGACCTGATTATTCCGAACGCTCAAATTGACGCTGAAATAGGCGAAATCGTCAATGGTGACAAACAGGGGCGGCAGTCAAACAACGAGATCACGTTTTTTAAATCGGTAGGCGTGGCGGTGCAGGATGCAGTTGCAGCATCAGTAATACTTGCTGAGGCGGAGGCGAAAGCGTTAGGTGTCCTCATTGAAATCGGATGACGAAAATTCATTGAGGTTGTTCATTAACCTTACGTATCGCTGGCAAATGCCACCACGGAACGTCCGGGTACTCGTGGTGTTCCCAATGATACCCGAAGTGATAACAGGTAATAAATGACCAGAAAGTCGAATACGCATTGCTCTTTGCACAGTGCGGGTTGTCATATCCACCCTCTGGAGCGCGGTGCGGCAGATATGTCCCGAAATAAAAGAGTTGTAACGTGCTAAGCAATGCCGGAGAAACCCAGAATAGTATCAGGTTAAGGGTGGGGATCCCCAAAACGTACTCCATAATCTGAAAGACAACCGCCATGCCAACAATCTGCTTCCAACTGAGGTATTCTTTCATAAAATGAAGATACCACGCCAAGAAACCACTGTGTTCTCCATCATGAAAATCCGGATCTGCATCGCTTGCAGGTGTTCGGTGGTGTGCCCAGTGCTTCTCTAATAATTTGCGATATGAAAACAGCGCGTATAACCTAACAGCGATTGTGCCAATTACATTGTTGATGCGTGGGTGCTCCCGACATACCGATCCGTGCATCGCATCGTGCGCTGTGATGAACAAACCGGTATACAGAAAGTTCTGCCAAAGTATGCCTAATGGTATCAGCACAATACTAACTCGAACGACATCAAGTGTAAGGAAAATTGAGAGACTCAATCCCCATAGACCGATAATCGCTAATGCTATGAATAAACCCTTATTTGTCGGTTTCATAGGCACTTCAAATCCACGAGTCCGAAATAAACGAGTTGCGCAAAATAGAAGTGAAACGCGATTTGAGGCAAGGTTCCCCACCCCTTACTGTGACGGGACGGTTGGAAAAATAAGCCCAATTTTATACCGATCATCGCAAAGACGAAACCCAACCCGAACCACGCCAGATAGTTTTGCAGCGGAATACGGTTATCCGTCCATACCCAATAGTCTAAAATTTCTGCTGCGGGTTCCATGAACATGTCGAAACAGACCATTAACAACGCCACACACAACGCTAGCTTGACCGGACTTTTAACTATGGATTTCGGTGCGATCCTTTGAACAACCGCGACTGAGGTGACAAGCATTACAAACCACGCGCACCCAATACAGATCGGTACACCATCAATCGACGGACGCAGTGTCTGTCCGTACATATACGCCCCGAAAATTTGGCTTGTCCGAACGCCGAGCCACTCAATTCCGAAGCTACCCACAACAACGCATACACTCCAGAGAAAAAATTTCAGCTTTTCTTGCTGTGGGCATATCCGCCAGCATTCCCAAAACAGCCAAACCGCTAAACCAAACATCATCGGCGCAGCGAGAACTCGCATGACTCCTTGGAAAACACCAAGTACATGCCACAACCCACCGGCTCCTAAAAGTAGATAAAGCACCCCTATTTTTAGTTTATCCACTTACCCGTTTACCTGCATGTCGATCTGCCGCCCTTTCCACTGCAAGCGACCGCGTTTGACTTGATAGAATGAATTGATACCAATCAACAAAGTTGCCAAAACACCAAGCGGATGCAAAACCACACTCGTAAAGAATGGGTGTTTGTATTTCAGTGCCAGTACAACCCGCATAACAACGTTCATAGAGATTGCAATAAGAGACAGTTTCGTAAATGGCTCGAACCAGACAGTGATATACGGGAAAACGCACATTGTAAACAGAATAAACGTTAGCGCAAAAAACGGAACTGTCTTGTAGCGGACCAACCCAAAAAGGTTTTTGGAAAATCCACTCCATACCTCACCAAACGAATGATACATCCTACAACACACCACGCGAGTGCCAGCCAAGGTCAAGATTCTGATACCACTCTTTTTTGCCAATCGGCTTAACTCAACGTCCTCAACAATCTGACTTGATACCGCTTGATGTCCGTCAATCTGATTATATGCCTCGCGGGTGAATGCAATCCACAAACCGCTCGCGGCAGCAAGTGAAGGTGAACGACTGAAGTACGTAAGCCATAACGGAAGCCCGGCATAAACGAACATGTCAACCACCGGTACCACGAGTTTTTCTGCGAAAGTTGCTGTTACTTTCTCTGGAAACGCCGACAATAATCCAAGCTTGAATTTCTGCATGTAGGCAACAGTATTCGCAATCGCGTCCGGTGCAGGACGGTTATCCGCATCGGTGAAAATGAGTATCTCTCCATCCGCATGCTGGCTGAGTTGATGGCACGCCCAATTTTTCCCTAACCATCCAGCGGGTAATGGTTTACCACGGACCGCCTGAACTTTAGGATACTTTTCGCCGAACTTTTCAATAATCGCACCCGTCCGATCCGTTGATTGATCGTCAAGAACGCGAATCTCAAAATTGTCGTACTTTTGCGCCAGAAACCCGTCAATGCAAGCACCGATGTTGGCTTCCTCGTTGCGAGCAGGAATCAGCACCGAGACACGTGGACGGTCCTGGCACTCGCCTGCTTTTTTGAGCATAGGAGCGGTCACGGCGTTAAACAGTGTGACTGTCAAAACAACCGTCATCAACCCAATAGTGATAAACATCAATATAAACACTATTATTGCCCTACCTTAACTGATAACCATTATAGCAAATTTTGACCCTCTTCTTGACGAAGTATCCGCAATGCTAAGTCATCCAGCAAATCAATCTCAGTTTTTTCGAGCCAGTCCATCCCATGAAACGTATCCATGTTGAACGAATTGACATCCCCAAAAAGAAAAAACACTTTAGGACGTTTTTCACCCAGAAACTCGGTGCGAATTGCCAAGGGAAGAACAGCTACCGGTTTTCCATATTCCCGTAAAATCCATTCAACACCGCTCTTATAGTCGAGCGGGCGCGTGTGCCACGGCAATAGTTGTCCTTGTGGAAAAACCGAGACCAGCGGTGTCCCTTGATTCAGCATCTCCACGGTATATTCCAGTGATTCAACGATACCTTGCCGATGCTTCGGTTTGATCGAATAAGCACCTATTTTCGCAAAGAACCTGTACTTAGATAGTTGCTCCTCCAGCATCATCAGATAGGCAGTTCGCCGAAAAATCCGTTTGTTGAGCAGATAAACAAAGAATCCATCCCACCATGTGCTGTGATTAGGGAGTAATAACAACGGCAAATGAGATGGGATTTCCGGTGGTGCCCCCAAAAGTTGGATTGTGTGAAAATGCCGCTTGAATAACCACGTAACATACGGTTGGAAAATGAGATCAGCCCAGAGGCGATGCTGTGCACGAATCATTTATGTATTATTCCGGAGTGCACTGGGAATAGTTTCTCCTGCGCCGACAGAACTTTCGTCCGGAGTCCCTCGTGTAGTAAAATCTTTATTTTTTGAATTGATGGCACAAAGACCCGACTTAAAAACGGATTGTAGTCGCACTCTTCAATTTTTCTTAAGATACCACGGTAAATTTTAGCGGCTGAATAGATCGCGTACTGCGATTCTGTTTTGAGTAAGGGGATGCCAGGCATCGCTTCAGTATAGTATTGATCAGCGCGTTCGACTTGGAATTTCATCAGTGTACGTAATTGTGGTGTCATTTTTTCGTCGAAGATGTCTTGTTCTGTTACGCCGAACTCCGTTAAATCTGTTTGTGGTATATAGAGCCGGCCGATCTCTTTATCTTCTTTTATATCTCGCAGAATATTGGTCAGTTGCATGGCGATACCGAGTTGCTTTGCGTAACCAAAGGCACGTTCGTCCTTATAGCCGAGTACATGGGTCATCATCAGTCCTACAACGGCAGCAACCCGATAACAGAAAAGCGAGAGTTCATCGAACGTTTTATACCGCGTCTGCCGAACATCCATGGCAACTCCCTTGAGCAGATCAAGTGGATATGCAATAGGAATACTATACGCCTTGGCAACGAGAATAAACGTACGAATAATTGGATGTTGAGATTCACCTGTATTGTAAGCAATCTGTAATTCTTCTGTCAAGAGTTGAACCTCTCTGAGGATTTCTGCTTCAGTCCGTTGACGCGGCGTATCAATCAGATTGTCGCAGTGTCGACAGAAACCGTATAGTGCGAATGTCGCCCAACGCTGTTCTCTGGGCAGCATCCTTGCTGAAAAATAAAAACTTTTTGAATAGTGGGCGGTTACCCTGCGAGCATACTCAAATGCATGTCGATTCTCTTCTGCTTTCCACAAATTCTTCATGATAAATCCTCCGCATTTAAATCCTTGACGACAAGCTTGACCGTCGTTTCTGCTGTCAGTAGAACACCCGGTACGCCGGCACCCGGATGCGTACTTGCGCCGACAAAGTATAGTTTCTGTATATCTTCACTTCGGTTGTGGGGTCGAAAATACGCTGTCTGTGTCAGTTTTGGCTCAACGCCCCATGCACTACCGAGATGGTTATTCCGTTTCTGTTTGAAATCTGAAGGTGTAAACGTTTCAAGCACTTCAATCGAACGCTTTAGGTCTGCCAACCCAAAGTCATTTTCCAAGAACGTTAACACCCTGTCCGTATACGCTGCCTTTGTCTTTTTCCAGTTGACACCGCCCTCCAAATTCGGCACCGGAATCAGGACGTACATACTCTCACAGCCTCTCGGTGCCATTGATGGATCGGTTTGCGATGGAATATGGAGATACATTGAAAAATCGTCTGGAAGCACTTTATTGTCAAAAATATCATCTATCAACCCTTTATATCTTTCAGAAAGAATGAGCGTATGGTGCTTCAGTTGCGGATATTTTTTACGAACACCAAGATACAGCAGGAAGGCACTCATCGAATATTGGGTCTTTCTGAGTTTCTTATCAGACCATTTCCTACGATGTTCAGAATTAATAAGTTCGCCATAGGTGTGTGCCAGATCGGCGTTGGAAATAACGCCATCTGCTTCGTAAAATTGTCCGTTCGCAATAACACCCTTTGCACGCCGATTTTCAACAACGATCCGTTCAACTTCTGTATCGGTTTCGACGACACCACCGAGCTGCTTGAACACGTCTTCTAACGCATGTACGAGGCTATACATGCCACCCCTGCAGAACCAGACACCCCCAACTTTTTCAAGAAACGGAATCATGAGGTAAACCGCTGGTGCCCGGAACGGATTGCCGCCGATGAACAACGGGTGAAATGAGAAGGTGAAACGGTGGCGCGGGTCATCAAAATACCTCTTAACGAAATCATAAGCAGGCATCAATGCTTGAAGCCGTAAAGCACGCGGCAGAAAGCCGAGCATCGTCGGTAAATCAAAGGCGGTTGCACCTAATCCGTCCGTGATGACAGCATCGTAGAGTTGACGTGTATGTGCCATGAAGCGATCATAGTTATCAGCATCTTTCGCACTGAATCGCGCCATCTGTCGTTTCATCTGTTCGCCATTGTCCGTATAATCGAGAGATGTACCGTCATGGAAGTAGATACGATAAAATGGGTCAAGTTTTACCAAATCAAGGTAATCTTCCATCCGCGTATCAGCAGACGCAAACACACGTTGGATCAAATCAGGCGCGGTGATAATTGAGGGTCCCATATCGAAAGTGTAGCCGTTTTTAACGAGTTGATACGCGTGTCCACCAACTTTCGCATTCTTCTCCAGAAGCGTGACTTGCATGCCTTGCGCTTGCAGTCGAATCGCTGCTGCGAGTCCGCCAAATCCTGAACCGATGATGACAATTTTCCGTTTCATATCTCTTAACCTCGCCTACCAAAACAACTCCAATCGAGTCTGTCGATTTACCCAATCACCTAAAGCTTCGATGCGTGATCTTCCGCAATCAACATTGCTGCCATTTTTCCAGATAATATCACCAATGGAATCCCGCCTCCCGGGTGCACCGAACCTCCTGCGAAGTAAAGCCTTTCCAAGACACGACTGCGGTTCGGTAGACGCTTGAACGCAGTAGTTCTGCTATTCGACGATACACCGTAGATGCTCCCCTGATTGCTGGCATAAAGCTCGGAAAAATCCTCCGGTGTGTAAATTTGTTCCACTTCAATTCGATCCATGATGTCAAAACCGACTCGCTTTAACTTATTCAGCACAACTGATCGCATCCGAACCTTCTCTTTTTTCCACATCTGCCCGGGTACCAAATACGGCATGTTCAACAGCACGAACCAATTCTCGCCATCAGCTGGTGCGTGTCCGGTATCCGTTTTATTGGTTATAGCGATATAGATAGTCGGATCATCTGGCACTCGCTGATTTTTAAAAATCTGCTTAAATTCTGCATCGTAGTCGCTGGAGAAGATAATATTATGGTGCGCTAACTTCTGATGTTTGGCTCTAACACCCCACAGGAATACCATTCCTGACAACGATGGTTCCAACCGATTTAGTTTCTCGGATCGATGTTGATACCCATCAATTAATTCATCATGTGCTACAACTGCGTCTGCACCACACAGTACATAATCCGTTTCGACTTTTTCACCATTAACTTGCACGCCACTGACCCGCTTACCATCGTGACAGATTTCCTCAACCCTTGTCGACGTATGAATCTGAACACCTAACTCGCATGCAACCGTTTCCAATGCGTCAATCAAACGATATATACCACCTTTGATATAGTACCCTCCCAACCCATATTCGATATACGGAATTATGTTAAGGGTTGCGGGTGCTTGAAACGGATCTGAACCGTTGTAAGTGGCGTAGCGGTCAAACAGTTGAACGAGGCGCGGATCGGAGAAAAAACGGGAGACACTTTGGTGCACAGTCCGAAACGGATCAATTTGATGAAGCCTGAAAAGTGTCTGAAAATGCCGAGGTTTTATGAGTTTCTTGAACTCATGGATCGGTGTAAACATAAAGATTTCGGCTGTTAGATCGTGAATACGTTCTGCGTATTTTAAGAACCGTTCATACGCTTCCACGTCATCAGTCGATAGCTGTGCGATAGCGTTTTTCATCTTCGCTTTGTCGGCACTCGCATCCATCACTGAACTATCTGAAAAGAAGTATCGGCATATCGGGTCAATCGGCACTAAGTCGAGATAATCTGACCGATTAAAACCAGCAAAATCGAACAGTTCATCAATCACAGATGGCATTGTCAATAGAGACGCTCCAGTATCAAATCGGTAGCCTCCTAAAGCGACTTCGTTTACCTTACCACCGATTTTTTCATTCTTCTCAAACAACTGAACAGAAAATCCTAATCGCGCGAGTCGAATCGCACCACTTAGTGCTCCAAGTCCACCACCGATAACTGCCACATGTTTATTGTCCATGACGAACTGCCTTTAATTTCTCATAAAGCATTGCGTTAAAAAGCATCAGTGTAAACCCGTATCCGAAATCTTCAACGGGGATTGTCAGAATTCGGTATCCACTCTGATACGCCTCGCCATACAAAACAATCGGTCGCGCTGTGAGGTAACCGTTGAACACCAAAATCAAACCAAAGACAATTGCGAGATAGAGATAAGTCTTTGGCCGCAGAAGCAAATCAATACCTAAGAATGCGTCTACCAGTCCGACAAGTCCAAAACAGCATAGTACCAACCCGGTGTACTGCTTACCTGTACTGAAAACCCATATACCGATCAGTAGTGCAGCACATAAAACCGCTCTGACGTACCTAAGGGATTTCAACTGGACTAACCAACTATCGGCATGCGGTAGGGTTTCCCATACCAACAAACATCCAAATGGAACCGTGACAAAAAAGAGCCACTCCCCAATCGGTAAACTGAATAATCGAAAGTCAAGCGTATATGCCTTATTGAACCACCAATGCAAGTCAGTGACAAGCATATCCCAAATGATATATGGAATCATGACAATTCCACTCGTAACCAGTTTCAATCGCCAATGTGAAATGGGCTTAATCTGACGGTTGAATTGGGACACTACCGGTCCAACAATGACAATGAGATTAAACATGAGATATTCAAATTTCATTTTTTAAATGATTCTGCACTTGGACACCGCTCCATTTCATTACGCGGTGGTTTCCGATAGTTTCAAATGGCGTTTTGGCAACAGACCTCATTGAAATTGACCAGAAATCATCGTGAAACGAAGTGGAACGATGCCCAGAGGCCAGTTATTTAAAAAGTGTGTGGAGATATGTTTTCTCATCATCCGTCAGCTTCACATTTTCAAGTAAGAACACAACAACATTTTTGATTAACTTAAGGTCATAGGTATCCACCTGCTGTGGCATCAATTCGATGATTTTTCTGAAATCGCGCCGTGCATCATCACCACGTCTGAAGAAGAAAGGCAAGTAATAACAAGTTGTCCCGTGAATGAACAGCGCTTCAATGTCGTTTGGGTCTTTCTTTAAACCACTATCCATGATCGCTAAACCACGCTTTGCCCACTTGAGCTTGGTGTGTGGCAAAAATGCATGCTTTCCTTTGAGAGCAAAAAGCGCACCGATGTAAACCTGTGTACGTCCAGCGTATTTTGGTGCTAACTGTTCAATTCTCCCAAACAGCTTGATTGTTGGTTCGACCAACTTTTGGTCTTCAATCGCAGCATAAAATTGCTTTCGTGCCTTCTCCAACATTTCTTCTACTGGCTTGTTAACTGCAGCACTATTGGCACACAACGAAAGAAGCATTATTCCTATAAAATTTACATGGATGAATTGCCTAAGTCTCATTACAAAAACTAATTTTTTGATACTGTTTAATAACGCGATCAAGTACCAGTTTGAACCAGTACGTGTAATTCTGCGGATTTTCTTGAATATCCTTTCTCAGCATACTTATATTTATCCATTTCCAATCGTCAACTTCGTCAGGATTTGGGGCAGGTTGACTGTTATAGTGCCCAACAAAGACGTGGTCCAATTCGTGTTCAAATAGGCTATTGTCGAGTTGGACGTGATAAATAAAACTAAAAAGCCCAGTCAATTCACAATCGAAACCCATTTCCTCATTGAGCCGCCGTCTCGCTGCGCGATAATAACTTTCGCCGGGACGTGGATGGCTACAGCAGGTATTCGTCCACAGTCCACCGGAGTGGTATTTCGTCCATGCTCGTCTCTGAAGCAATAATTCGCCTAGGGTGTTAAAGACAAAAACCGAAAACGCGCTGTGCAATCTACCCTCACGATGCGCTTGTATCTTTTCTTGGGTGCCGATTTCTCTCCCGCTATGGTCAACGAGTATTACATGCTCTTGTATCATTGATATTTATTTCCTTCGTATCGGTATGATTTTCAGGTTAAATTGGGCGTGAATCACTATGTATAATATTATTACATATTGTCTATATTTTGTCAACAAATAATTTATGCAATTTATCATAACTCTAATTTTGTATATAAAATACGTGGTGTCGTAGGATACGATCAATCACTCGATATCCGCTGTAAATAGGCAATAAATAAGCAATCCGAAGCAAAATTAAAATTCCATTCTCTGTTTAATTCTGAAACTTAGGCAGATACAATTTCTTGACAAATAGTATACATAATGTTATATTAAACTGTAAGGTTTGGATGTAAAAACGTGAACATTTACGATTCGGTTTACAATTACTGAGTGAATTCGTGTGGAGGGATTCAATCGATTCAATTTAACTGAGATTATATTTTATAGTAAATTATGCAAATAAGTTCACATATATTCTGTAGGAGCGATCTCCGAATCGCGATGAAACCACTGGTAGTCGGGAATTGGAGTTCCCTCGGACAGCTCAGATGTCCAGTTAATTGTAGAATCCGCTATAATATACTTTCCTTGATGTTTCTCAGCGACCCTGAAGGAACATTGAGCACTAATAATGAAAAACGAATAAAAATAAAAAAGGAAAAGATTGATGACGGATGAACATAAACACGGTATTAAAACCGTTGCCATTCAGACAGGATTAACACAATTTACCATTCGGGCGTGGGAAAAGCGATACAACGTGGTCACACCGTTGCGAACCGAAACGAATCGTCGTCTTTATTCTGATGCGGAGATATCGCGACTCACGTTGCTTCGTCTGGCGACCAAGGCGGGGCATGGCATTGGACGAATAGCAAACCTGCCGACCGAAGAGCTTCTGGAACTCATTGGAACGGAGGGGACGATTGCGCAGCCCCCTGCAATCGCGAAAGAGGATGGCTCACAAAAAACATCGCTTCATTTTTACATCGCTTCGTGCATCGCAGCGGTTAAGCGGTATGAGGCGCAAGCACTTGAGTCAACGCTCTTCGCTGCGTCAGCCGCCTTTAGCCAGCCTGTTTTCCTTGAAAAGTTGATCGTACCCCTGATGCGAGAAATCGGTGAACAGTGGAAAGCAGGAACTTTACGGATTGCACACGAACATCTCGCCACGGCAGTTGTTCAGACATTGTTGGGCAGTATCTGCCAAGGATCTGATGTATCTGCCTCAACGCCAAATTTAGTGATAGCGACACCGCGGGGGCAGCGCCACGAAATTGGAGCATTAATTGCCACAACGACTGCAGCCTCGCAAGGCTGGCAAGTCACCTACCTCGGTCCTAACTTGCCAGCTGAAGAAATTGTAGGGTGTGTGGTGCAAAATGGAGCAAAGGCAATTGGGTTGAGTATCGTTCACCCGACAGATGACCCACACTTGGCGAATGAATTACGAAAACTTCGACGCGGAATCCAAGAACATGTTGCCCTATTTGTCGGAGGGTCCGGGGCAACCGCTTACGATCCTGTCATTAACACCATCGGAGCAGTGAGAATCAATGATATGCCGACTTTTCGCACCGAACTCGAAGCCTTGCGTGTTCAACAGAACATGTCAGAAGCATAGGTGAAATTGTCAACGGTGACAAACCCGGATGCCAGTTAGAGGATGAAATCACGTTTTTCAAATCAGTTGGTGTAGGGGTGCAAGATGCAGTTGCCGCATCGGTGGTACTGACAGTGGCGGAGGCAAAAAACTTCGGCATTGTCGTTGAGGTGGTTCAATAGTCTATTCTGACAGATGGGTGTCTTGTATAGGCAATCTGCTTGATCCTATTGAGTTAAGAGATAGTTGATTATCTGCGCAGCAACTTCGGCTTTCGGATCATTTTTATATACGGTATGAAAAACAATCGCTAATCTGCCACGATCACCATCTCGTACAATGACGGGATCTGCCAAGGTTGCCTGAGGATTCCCAGTATCGCTCGCAAGAATCCTTTCAGCAAACCATTCATCCTCAAGCTGATCTAATGGAAAGGGTCTGTCAGATTTAAAATGGACCATACTTGGGGCTAATCTACTACCTTCTACTGTAACAAACATATCTATGTTGTGTTCATATACATTAATCTCAATTTCAGGGAGGTCCATTAGGTTTTGCATAGCACCGCGTTCGTTGGCTTTACCTTCTGAACTGTTATACCCAAAATAATCCGCATGATTCAAAATTGTATCACCATCCGTTGTTTCGATCCAATTTTCGGCGACAGAACCATCGGGTTGAGCATTTCCTGATGGATAGATAGTGGAAGGTAAAATACCATAAAGGATACAGACATTCACGACACCGTTTGCTGTTGTTTGCAGCATCCAATCTCTGACAGATTCCTTACTTTTTGTTATCTCCACTTGAATACTCTCTGATTCTAAAAGAAATTTTGTCATTTCTGCTTCATTCTCTGCATCTTCTGGTCTTATCCACAAGGTTTTACCTATATAAATCAAAATATCTACTGTACCGTCTATAGACTCGACTGGTATAACATCTGATGATTCCTGCTCCACCATTTTTGTAGGTTCTGCATCCGGCACAACCGATACCTTCACTTGCTGCGTTTTATTGCAACTGGCAAAGGAAATCATGCAGCCAATTAGAGTTATTACAACTAACCATTGATATTTTGTCACTGATAATTCTCCTTAAGTGTAAAATGTGTATGAAATTATACTATGCACTATAGGCAGTAGCAAATTTTTTGATAGTAGCACGTTTGACACGATAAACCACTCCACAAACATTGGTGGTTTATCGTTCTTGCGCCGTTATTTAGAAAAAACTCCGCATTTCTTAATGTGAACAAATATGATTAAAGCAGTATTCTTTGACCTTGATAACACACTCTGTGACTCCGATACAGCCTGGAGACTTGCAGTAAAAGAAACATTTGATCTTTTTAGCAAGCATGAACCGGAAGTTTCAAAAGAGGCACTTACAAAAGCATGGACAACAGTTCATCAGGAACTCTTTCAGCAACTTGACGCGGGAAAATGCTCTATGGCAGAAGTAAGAGACACACGTTTCTCGTATTTATTCAAAGAACTGAATTTGTCCCCAAGTAAAATTACAGAAGAACTCAATGACTTTCTCAGTACACGCTACCTCGCGAGTTTACGTCTTTACGAAGATGTCACTGTGCTTGAGGAACTACACGCATACCATGTCGGTATCATTACAAATGGTGCACACGATGAACATACTGACAGTCAACTCTCTAAAGTCCGACACCTGGGACTAACCGAGCGTATTCAGTCGTTGACAATATCCGGTGAAATCGGTGTCAGGAAACCGAATTTTGAAATCTTCAAAGTGGCTTGTGAACATGCCAACGTTTTGCTGAAAGAGGCAATGCTTGTAGGAGACTCCATTCAAAATGACATCATTGGTGCTAACCGTGCAGGCATGACAAGCGTTTTGATCGACCGCAATTTGGGTGTATCAATCCCGAAAATAGCGGACGCACAATCAGACTATTCAATCTCAAATCTATATGACGTTTTGGCATGCTTGGAACATAAATAGGATTAGAATCGCATTGAAAAACACAGTTTATCCTGTAACACAAGTGGCATGGATAGAATTAAGCTTAAACCTATTTAGCTAAAAGATAGTTGATGATTATCTCTGCCGCAACTTCCCCTTTCGGATTATCCCCATGATGTGTTTGGTGGACCATTGCAAGTCTACCGCGATCTCCATCGCGAAGAATTATCGGGTCTGCCAATGTCGCTTGAATATCCCCGGTATCACTTGCAAATATTTTTTCAGCATACCATTCAGAGCCGAGTTGTTCCAAAGGAAAGGGTCTGTCCGATTCAAAATTGACTAAACTTGGGGTTAATGTGCTGCCACTTTCAGTGGCATGCATAAATAGGTTCTCAAAATGCTCAACATTAATATCAATATTGGGAAGGTCCATAAGGTTTTGCAGAGGAGCCTTGTAGTTGGGTGTGCCATCTGAACTGTAATAGCCTAAATAATCTGCATGATTCAAAATCGTATCGCCATCCGTTGTTTCAATCCAGTTTTCAACGATTGATCCGTCGGGTTCGGTATTCCCTGGGGCATAGATTGATGTTGGTAAAATCCCGTAAAGGATGCAGACATTCACTGCACCATTCGCAGTTGTTTCAGACATCCAATTCCTAAGGGTTTCTTCGCTTTCTGTCATTGCTGCACGAATTCCATTGGATTCTAATAGGTATTTTGTCGTTTTTGCTTCAACTCTTGCATTTTCCAATGTTATCCACGAGGCACTACCTGTATAAATCAATACATCCACTGGTTTTGCATTCAATACACCAGACACAACAGGTATCGGCTTTTTTTGAACTTTCGTGCAACTCACAAAGAAAACCGTCCAACCAATTAGGAAGATAATAACTATCCATCGGTATTTCCGCATTTGTAATTCTCCTGAAGTATAACGTGATTTATAGTGAACTTTGAAATTATTGGGACACTTTGATAAACTTGTCTTGGAAAGATAATGGACAATAGAAGTTGTAGCACAAACTTTTAGTTTGTGCC
>LXNJ01000701.1_pt1 | contig 22087 bp, 23 predicted proteins | sample 809081 | NCBI WGS metagenome assembly LXNJ01 (sample SAMN04870510, study PRJNA318959) | sponge metagenome | biome: sponge; feature: marine sponge reef; material: water | host: Petrosia ficiformis | place: Greece: Milos, Mediterranean Sea | collected 2013-05-29 | depth 5-7 m | reverse complement strand
CAAGGAGCGAGGGTTGAGCGCAGGTTCTGGCATCGAGCCTCCGACTCCCGCGGGCGGGCGAGCCGGCCCCGGGGGGCGCTTCCCGGCCGGGCTGCCCAACACGGGCGCCTGGCAGGTCGGCGACCCCGCCGGCGACCGCAGGTTCGTGACCGTCACCGACGCCCGTCCATTCGCGTTGGAGTGGGGAGGGCGCCTTGGAGAGGTGCGGGTGGCCTACGAGACTTGGGGGGAGCTCGACCCGCAGGCGTCCAACGCCGTACTCGTGTGCCACGCCTTGACCGGCGACTCCCATGCGGCCGGCGTCGGCGGGCCGTCGCATCCCACCGGTGGCTGGTGGCATGAGCTGATCGGGCCGGGCAAGGCGATCGACACCGACCGGTATTTCGTGGTGTGCAGCAACGTGCTGGGCGGCTGCCAGGGGACCACGGGCCCGGCCGATTTCGATCCGGTTGACGGGCGGCGCTACGGGCCGCGCTTCCCGGTGGTGACCATCCGCGACATGGTGCGCATCCAGGCCCGGTTGGCCGACCATCTCGGAATCCGCCGCTGGCTGGCGGTGGTCGGCGGCTCGATGGGGGGAATGCAGGTTCTGGAGTGGGCTGTCATGTTCCCGCAGCGGGTGCGGTCGATCCTGCCTTTGGCCACCTGCGCCTCGGCCAGCGCGCTGCAGATCGCCTGGAGCGCGGTGGAGCGCCTGGCCATCGCCACCGATCCGGGCTGGTACGACGGCGACTACTACGACAAGCCCGAGGGGCCCTGGATGGGCCTGGCCACCGCGCGCCAGATCGCGCAGATCACCTACAGGTCCGGGGAGTCCTTCGAGCGCCGCTTCGGGCGGCAGCTGTACGACCCAGCCGGAGAGTTCGACCTGTGGGGCCGCTTCCAGATCGAGTCCTACCTGGACCACCACGGCCAGAAGCTGGTCCGCCGCTTCGACGCCAACACCTACGTGGTGCTCAACCGGTCGATGGATCTGCACGACATCGGGCGGGGCCGGGGAGGGACGGCCGCGTCCCTGGGCCGCATCCGGGTGCCGGTGCTGACCGCGTCGATCACCAGCGACCGTCTCTACCCGCCTCACGAGCAGCAGGAGCTGCACGACGGCATCGTCGCGGGCGGCGGCGACTGCCGCCGGGTGATGCTGGAGAGCGACGAGGGCCATGACGGGTTCCTGCTCGAGCACGACCTGCTGCACGGTCCTGTCGTCAGCTTCCTTGAGGAGGTGTCCGGTGACTGAGCGCGCCGACCGTGCGTCTGCCGGCGCCTCGGGCGACAGCACCCTCGACGGGCTGCACGTACAGACCCGGGCGATCCGCGCCGGCCGGGACGATAACCAGAACGCGCTGGCCCCGATCCTGTGGGCCACCTCGACGTTCACGGCTGACACCGTGTCCGAGGCCCACGACATGGCTGTCAACACGCATTCGAGCCGGTTCTACACCCGCTACGGCAACCCGACCGTGAAGGCTTTCGAGGACGCCGTGGCCGACCTCGAGGGCACCGAGTCGGCCCGGGCCTTCGCCTCGGGCATGGGAGCGCTCAGTGCCATCGTGCTCGGCCTGTGCTCGAGCGGTGACCACATCGTCGCCCAGCGCCAGCTCTACGCCGGCACGCAGTTGCTGCTGCAGACGGCGTGCCCGCGCTTCGGCATCGATGTGACCTTCGTGGACGGCACCGAGCCGGGGGCCTTCACCGAAGCGGTGCTGCCCGGCCGCACGGTGCTGGTGATCGCTGAGACGCCCGCCAACCCGAAGCTGGCGGTGGCGGACCTGGCCGAGGTGGGCGCGATCGCCGGTCCGATGACGGTGGTCGACTCGACGTTCGCCACGCCGCTGGGTCAGCGGCCAGCGGACTATGGGGTGGATCTGGTGGTTCACTCGGCCACCAAGGCGATCGCGGGTCACAACGACGCCACCATCGGGGTGGTGGCCGGCAGCGAGGAGCTGCTGGCGTGGCTTTGGAACTACGCGGTGCTTCATGGGGCGGTGGCATCGCCGTTCGACGCGCTCAACGCTCTGCGGGGCATCCGCACCCTGGCCGTGCGCCTCCGGCAGCAGACCGAGACCGCCACTGCGCTGGCTGGGGCGTTGGAGGGCCATCCGATGGTGGAATCCGTGCACTATCCGGGTCGGGCGTCGCATCCCCAGCACGAGCTGGCGGCGCGGCAGATGGACCTGGCCGGCGGCCTGGTCACCTTCGATCTGGCCGACGGCTATGAGGCCGGCCGGGCTTTGGTGGAGGAGGTCCGCGTTGTGCGGCTGGCCACGTCTTTGGGCGGGCCCGAGAGCATCGTCACCCATCCGGCCTCGACGACCCATGTGAGCCTGCTGCCCGAGGAGCTGGAGGCGGCGTGCATCGGCCGGGGGACGGTGCGGTTCTCAGCCGGGCTCGAGCACACTGGCGACGTGGTCGCGGACGTGACCGGGGCCCTCGACCGCGTCGCGGGAATCGTCGGCGGCGCGTCCCGGTAGCGTCGAAAGTGGTGCGTTTGGGCAGAGCCTCGCTTGCGGCGCCCTTGCTGGCGGTGGCGCTGCTCGTCGCGGTGGCCGGCGCGGTGTCGGCGACCGACGGGGGCGAGACTCCGATGGTGGTGAGCATCGAGGTGTCCGACTCGCTGGGAGTGGTCAGCACGGCCCAGTCCGACACCGAGATCGATCCGGAGTCGGGCACCGAGCGGCGCCTTGTCGGCCGGGAGACCAGCGAGCGCGTCGATGCGGTGGTGATCGCGCTCTGGTCGATCGCAGCGGGCATGACGGTGATGCTGGTGCTGTTCCTGTGGCACACGAGCCCGCGCCGCCGGCTGCGCCTTGCCCGTCGCCGCTCGACGCAGCTCTATGACGGCGAGGCCGATCGGGCTGAGGCTGCTGGCGCGACGGCTTCCGCCGCCGACGCCGAGGTGGTCGAGGATGTCGAGGCCGCAGTTTCGGCTACCTGGGAGGACGCAGAGGCGGTCGCGGTGGCGGCTTCTGGAGCGGTAGAGGATCCGGAGCTCCCGCCGATTTGGGAGGACGAGGCCGAGCCGGACGGCGAGCAGGCCGAGCCCGCCGAGGACAGCCCCGCCAAGGAGTCCGCAGAGGCCGGAGCAGTCGCTGATGAGGGCCTGCCAGGGCTGTGGATGCGACTGCGGCGGACGCTCGGTCTAGATTGAGGGCCGTGGCTGTGGATTTCGACGCCGACGCCATGATCGAGCGCTTCCGCGAGCGGGCCGAGGGGGTCAAGCGCCGCAACCTTCCGCCGGTGGCGGGGGACGAGCGGCGGCAATTCCTCGATCAGGCGCAGAAGGACTTCCAGGATTTCGCCATGATCGGCGACGCGGAGGCCACGCTGGAGGACGGCGTTCTGCGGCTGACGATCGACCTCCGTCCCCCGGAGGCCCGCTGATACAGCGTGGCCGCGGGCGGGCCTCGCCGGTAGGATCGGCCCTCTTCGCGGACGTAGCTCAGTTGGTAGAGCGCAACCTTGCCAAGGTTGAGGTCGCCGGTTCGAAGCCGGTCGTCCGCTCTGATGAATGCTGAGGGAGCCGTTGGCATGCGCTCTCTCGCAAGGCTCGGCGTGGAACTGGTCCTGCTCGCTGACTACTGGCGGCTTGATAGCGACGAGCGCACCGATGTCGGCCGGCTGGTCCACCGAGCCAAGGACCACGACGATCCGGGGGCTGTAGGGGAGTTGGCCGACCGGTTCGCGGGTCTGGCCGAGGCTTTGGCGGAGACCCCCGACGGCTCCGATCGCCTGGTGGTGCCGGTCCCGCCCACGCTGCCGGCGACGGACGCCACCAGCGGGCTGCTGCTGGCCGACGTGCTGGCCCGTTCGCTGGCTGGGGCCGGAGTGGGGGAGTACCGGTGCGATCTTGTGGTCCGAACCGCGGCGACGCCGCGCCTGCGCCATGTCGATCCGCAGCAGCGGCCCGAGATCGCGGCCGCAGCCGGCTACCGGGCTTCCGGTGAGGTCGCCGGTCGCCATGTGGTGGTGGTCGACGACGTGATCCTGACCGGCGCGACCGTGGGCGCGGTAGCGGCCTGCCTGCGAGACGCCGGGGCCGCCTCGGTCACCGCCGCCGTGGCTGCCCGAACCAGGCGAGACGGAGGGTTGCCTGGCGCTCTATCCGTACCGCCCTAAGCACTGCCGCCGGTACGCTGCGATCCCCTGCGCCGGTGCCCGAGCGGACCAAGGGAACGGCCTGCAAAGCCGTAAAGCCGCGGGTTCAAATCCCGCCCGGCGCTCCAAGACCAGTCCAGTAGCCGAGCAGGCCGCAATCCTCACGACCGAGAAGGTCGGTCTGCCCCTACTGGTGTTGGACCCGGTCGACCACGAGTTCAAGAGGGCTGTGCTCGCGGTGAGCGAACTCGACGTGATCGACACACTTCTAGCGCCGGACTCTTCAGGCGATAACTGAGATCCGCGACCACGACGGTCGATCGGTGTCTGCCATGCGGCTAGCCGTCTGGGATGATGACGCTGACCAGATCGTGGTCCTTGAACGCTAGCCCGAGGCGGCTGTCAGCCGTGATCAGCTGGCAGTGGAGGCTCTCGGCGAGGGCGATGTACAGGGCGTCGTAGAAGCTGAGGTAGTGGCGCAACTGCCAGGCCCGCGCCGCGATCGCCCCATGAATGGGGTGGCGGCGGTGGACAAGGCGCTCGGCCATCAACCGCGCTGAAGCCCCGACGCCATCGGTGAGGTCGCCGCGCAGCACCATCGAGCGCAGCGCGTTACCCACCTCGGCATCGATCAAGTGAGGCGCGGCGCGGCGGCGACCCCGCAGCATCGCCCGCGCCCGGCCTCCGAAGGAGCCAGTGGACGCAACGGCGGCAACCAGCGTCGAGGCGTCGACTACTACGGTTCCGCCGTTCACCGGCGACCGGCGTCGAGGTCGGCCAGTAGCGCTTCGATGTCGAGGCGAATTCCGTGGGCTTCGACGAAGCGCTCCAGGTCTGCGAACAGCTCCTCGTCGTCGGGTTCGCTGGCCATTCGCTCTACGTGCCTCTTCATGTAAGCCTGGATGGACTGGCCGGCAGCGCGGGCTCGGCGCCGGATGACCTCGTAGGCATCCTCGGAGATGTCGCGAATCTGGATGGTAGCCACCTGCACATTCTAGCGCTGTAGCGCTACTTTGCATGCATTACTGAGGGCCAAGCCTGGCCGCTCAGGTGGTTGGGGTCTCCAGCTTCACGCCCTGGAAGCACAGGAAGTCCGTGTCGTAGGACACGACTGTGCATCGGTGCTCGATGGCGAGGGCAGCCAGATGGGCGTCGTTGACCAGATTGCCGCCCGTCTCAAGCGGGGCCAGCAGTTGTTGGGCGATGCCGAGGTGGCGTGCCGTCGGTTCCACGACGACGGCTGAGGGCTGAGCCAGCCAGTCTTCTGCTTGTGCGATCGCCTCGCTCACCGACAGCGGCTCATCGAAGATCCGCCCGTTGGTGGACAACCGCAGGAACGCCAGCAACACCACCCAACACAACGCCACCCGGGCGCCGCCGTTGAGCGCCTCGTCGAGCCAGTCCCGCGCCGAGGCGTGCTGCCGCGCGTCTCGGTTGACCGCGTACAACAACACATTGGCGTCGACGAGCTTCAAGATGCGGACCCCAGCCGCTTGGCGCGCTCGCTGTCCTCGAGTTCACTGGCGAGCCGCAGCGCCTTGTCGAGGTCGACCTTGGCGCGCCCCATCGGCCGGGTGGTCGTCTTGAACCGGCGAAGCCCCTCTCCGGAGGCCCGGCCCTCGCGGACCAGATCGTTCAAGGCCTGCTTGAAGGAGACCCGGCGTTCGGTCATGCGCTGCCGGACGATCTGTTCGGTGTCGGAGTCGAGTGTGACTGTAGTCCGCACGTTGACAGCATAGCATCAAGTGATGCCTTGCTGTCACGCGACACTGAGTCATCCAGCGGCGCGGCGGTGCTTGAGGAAGGGCAGCTTCGCGACGGTGGCCGGCGCTGCGAACACCGTGCCGGTCCCGGGAATGGCCCAGTCCACGAAGACCTCGGTGCCGGGCTTACCGAGCGCCTTGTCGAGGTGACCGAAACCGATCAGCCGATCGACGGATGGTCCCCAGGTGATGCTCGATGCCCGGCCGACGCGGCTGCTGTCGGAGGAGACCGGCTTGGCCACCCACTCGACGCGCGGCGAGACGTTCGGGGGAACGCCGTGGTCGAGGTGGGCCGCAACGATGGCTCGCCAGTCGATGTCGAGCCCCACCAGCACCCGCGGCGGCCCGCCTGCCTCGGCTTCCGCGACGAGGGCGTCACGACCGACGAAGGACTCCTTGGACAGATCGACGAAGGGTCCCATCCCCAGCTCGAAGGGCGACGAGTGGCACTCGGGATCCGACGCCGAGACCGTGTGCGAGCCGGTGGGGTCCGGTCCCGCGTTGGCGTAGTCGGGTCCGGGGATCAATAGACCGGCCTCGACCCGGGCCACGTCGATCGCCCACTCACCGCACGGCCGGAGTCCGAGGTCGGCACCGGCCTCGGCGACGGCGTCCCACACGGGAGCGCCGCTGCCGGCCGGCATCAGGATCTCGTAGCCGAGCTCGCCGGTGAAGCCCTGCCGGGCCAGCTCGACGTCGACGCCGCCGATCCGGGTGCGGACCATGCGGGAGAAGTCGAGGCCGGACCAATCAGCCCCCGTCGCCCGCTCGACCACATGGCGGGCTTGAGGCCCCTGCACCATGAGGATCCCGTAGTCGTCGGTCTCGTCGCGCACCTCGACGTCGTAGCCCTCGGCCTTCTCGGCGAACCAGTCGCAGGTCGGATCCCCGGTGAAGCGGTAGCTCGAGTCCGACGCGCGGAACACGAGCCCGTCGGAGACGACTTTGCCGTCGTCGTTGCACCACGGCGTGTACTGGACGGTGCCCACGTCGAGGTTGTCGATGTTGCGAGGCACCAGCTGGTCGACGAGTCGGGTGGCGTCCGGGCCCGAGATCGTGCACTTGCACAACGGCGACATGTCGCCCATCGCCACCGTCTCGCGTATCGCGCCGAGTTCGGCGTGGAAGTCGTCGTACACGTCGACGACGTGGTTGAGGTCCCAGTTGAAGTACCACGGAGTCTTGCTGTGCTGCGCGGTGCGGGTGTGCAGAGGGGTGCCCACGACGCCGTCAGGCCGGAAGCGGCTGGCACGGGCCTCCTGCCACGACGGTTCACTCATCTGGGGCTCTCCTTCCAGGAGATCGCGGATGCCCCGATGTGTCTACCAGCGCCAGAGATTCTCTGTACCGCATGCTGCAGACTCGACGGCGCGCTGAGGTAATCGGCCCGGACTACGCTCTCGGGGGAGATTGGCGAACTTGTGACTGCCGGTAGCGCCGAACAGCCCATCCGATTTGAGCCCGAGGAGCCCTGCCCTCCATCGATCGCGCTGCTGGTCGGGTTCCAGGGGGCCGCGCTGGTGCTCGCGCCGACGGTGCTGAACGTGGCGATCGCGATCCGCTCGTCGGGACTCGACGACAGCTACCTGACCTGGAGCGTGTTCGCCGCCATGGTGATCTGTGCCGCCATCACGGCGTTGCAAGCGTTCCAGCTGCGGCGTTTCGGTGCCGGCCACGTCGTGCTCGCCTGGCCGGCGGCGATGTTCATCGCGATCATGGTGGCAACGGTCTCCGCGGCCGGGCTGGCAACGTTCGCGAGCCTGATGATCGTCTGCAGCTTCATTCAGGTCGCGCTCGCCTGGTGGCTGCCGACGCTGCGCCGGATCGTCACGCCGACGGTCTCGGGCACGGTGACGATGCTGATCGCCGTCAGCGTGCTGCCCATCGCGTTCGACAGCGTCGGCGACCTGCCGGCCGACGCCCCGACGGCGGCCGGCCCGACGATCGCCGGGGTGACGCTGCTGGCCTCGGTGATCGTGACGCTGCGAGCCGGCGGACGTTGGCGCCTGGTAGCGCCGTTCATCAGCATCCTGGCCGGCTGCGGGGTCGCGGCTGCGTTCGGAGTTCTCGATGGCGGCCGGATCGCTGACGCCGGATGGTTCGGCATCCCCGACCTGCCGGACTTGAGCGTCGATCTCACGCCGGGCAGGGAGTTCTGGGTGCTGTTGCCCTCGTTCGCCATCCTCACCCTGGTGCTGGGACTCAAGACGATCAGCGACGGTGTGGTGATCCAGCAGGGTTCCCGCCGCCGGCCGCGAGCCATCGAGTTCCGCCAGATCCAGGGCATGGTCAGCGTCAACGGCATCGGCATGCTGTTCGCCGGCATCACCGGCACGCTGCCCACGATGGCCAATTCCTCATTCAGCCTCTCGCTGATCAACCTCACCGGCGTCGCCGCCCGCCGAGTGGGCGTCGGCGTGGCCGTCGTCACCGTGACGCTGGCCCTCTTCTCCAAGTTCACCGCCGTCCTGTTGACGATCCCCGGACCCGTGCTGGGCGCCTACCTGATGCTCGCCATGGGCGTCCTGTTCGTCAGCGGCTGCCAGACCGTGCTGCGCGAGGGCATCGACTCGCGGCGCACGCTGGTGGTCGCGCTCGCGGCCGCCTTGGGCTTGGGACTGCACGGTCACCCCCTGACGCGGGACCTATTCGGCGATGAGCTCGGCGACCTGCTCGGCAACGGCGTCACGATCGGCGCCATAGTCGCGATCGGGATGACGCTGCTGATCGAAGCGATGAGCATCCGCAGCCAGCGCCTCGAGGTCACGCTGGACACAGCCTCGGTGCCGGTGATCGACGAGTTTCTCGCTCGACTGGCATCCAGGCTGGGATGGGACGAGACCTCCGCGCTGCGGTTGCGGTCGGCCGGCGAGGAGACGCTCGCCAGCCTGCTGTCTCAGGACGACGACGCGGGGGGCCCCGAGAGTCCGCGCCTGATCATCGCGGCGCGGCCGCAGGCCAAGATGGTGGAACTGGAGTTCGTAGCCACGACCCGCCACGAGAACATCGAGGACCAGCTGGCGTTCCTGACCGACGAGGACGCCGTGCCGTCAGTCGAGGATCTCTCGCTGCGACTGTTGCGTTTCCACGCGTCTGGGGTGCGCCACCAGAAGTTCCACGGCGTGGACATCGTCACGGTGCAGGTCAAGGGCACCGGCTGATGATGCCGTCTGGTGCGATTGGACGGCCACCGACTTGTAGTCGTGGTCACTATCCGACTGTCGCCCGGGCCTGCGATGTGTCGATGGAGACGGGCTGATGTGGGGATCGACCCCGGGAGTTATCGGAACGTGAACGTTCCGGACATCACGGTGGCGTCCTCGACAGAAGCGTCGGTCCGTGCGGTGCCGGCCTCGGCGTTGGCCTCGGCCGCGATCTGCAACTCGCTGCCGGGATAGACCGGATTGGAGAAGCGCACCTGGGCGGCGGACAGGTCAGCCGGGTGGGCGTCCACGGCGGCGGCCACCGCCCGAGCGGTCATGCCCATCGTGGCCAGACCGTGCAGGATCGGGCCGTCCAGTCCCATGCTGGCTGCCACCGACGGATCGATGTGGACGGGATGCTTGTCGCCGGTGAGCCGGTACAGCGTCGCCGCGTCGGGTCCCACCCCGACCGTGCCGGTCCAAGTCTCCACCAGCGGCGGGTACGGCTCCGATGGCTCGGGAGGCGGCCCGCCCCATCCTCCGACGCCGGGCAACAGGATCGTGTAGGCGGCATCGAAGCTGGGGGCCGACACCTTTATCTCGACGATCGTGAGCCTGCCCCTGTCGAAGACGGGCCCGACGCAGCCGTGCATCTCGACCGATCCGGGCCGAAGCGGCTCGTGCACCGTCAGGGTCTGGCCCACATGCAGCGACCTGGTGCGGTCGTAGGCGCCCAGCTCGCCGGCCGCCTCCACCGCCCACAGGCCCAGAGCGCAGCCGTAGGTGGGCAACACCCGCAAGTTCTGCTCGTAGACCAGATCGAGCTGTGAGGCGGAGGCCCCCACCGCCAACGCGTAGAGGATGGCGTTGTCGGCCGAGAAGTCGACTCGGCGCGTTCCCAGGTCGCAGCCGGCCAGGTCCTTCAGCTGCATTCGCTCTGGTCCCCGCGGATCGCGGCCCGGCGGGCCTCCAGGGCCCGGAGACGGTCCGGTGAGGCCAGTAGAGCCTCTCGCTCCGGCTGCTACTCTGCAGGATCGAACTCCTCGCCGCGGTCGAGCGACGCCAGCAGCGCCTTTGTCGCGGCGGTGGCTGCGGAGTCGCAACTGAGGACCTCCAGCATGCTCTTGGCCGTCTCGACCGTGGTTCCCGACGGCACCACGGTTGCTGCGCTGGGTGGGAGCTCCCGGCCCGCCAGCTGCTGCTGGAGTACCATGAGGCGGCGGACGGTGGGTGAGCCGAGACGGGCGTGCATACGAGCCGTCGATGACGGGTTGTAGAGGATCCCGAGGCTGGTCGAGGGCAAGCCGAGACGCGCCTCCTCAGAGACCACGACGGCATCGCAGGCCCATGCCAAGTCCACAGCCGCTCCGTAGCAGGCACCCTCGACTGCGGCGACCATCGGCAGCGGGCTGAGAGTGAGCCGCCGGGAGAGCCGTTCGAGCTCGTCGTCGAACCCGAGATCATCGATCGTGCCGCTCATCTCGGACAGGTCCGCGCCGGCGCTGAAGACCCTCGGGCCGCCAGTGAGTAGCACGCCGACCGTGCTGGCGCCAGCCTCGCGGGCCGCGTCGGATCCGGCCGCCTCGGCCGAGTCCAGCACCGCCTCGATCTGGTGGACCGTCCGGCGCCGGAGAGCGTTGGCCCGCTCCGGCCGGTCTATCTCGACCTGCCAGATCGAGCCGTCGATGTGGTGGATGACGTCGCTCACGGCGTTGACGAGTGGACCGGCATGCGGGCGAAGGGACGCACGTCCAGCCGGGTCTCGAGTTGTTCGGCCACGGACAGCAGCTCCGTGTCGCAACCGTGGCGTCCAACGAGCTGGATTCCCGCCGGCAGACCGTCGGCGAATCCGGCGGGAAGCACCACCGCGGGATGTCCGGAGACGTTGAACGGCACCGCGAACGGGAACGCCCCCCAGAGTCGGGTCACCGGCTCTCCGTTGATGGACCTCGGCCGGCATCCCAGCTCGAAGGCGGTGGTGGCAGTGGCGGGAGTGGCCAGCACGTCGTAGTCGCGGAAGCAGCGGTCCACTCGCTCCCGGTAGCGCGCCTGGGCGGAACGGGCCGCGGCTACTGCTTGCGGTCGGACCTGCTCGGCCGCCATCAGGGACCGCTTGTGGTACCAGGTCAACTCGTGCGGGCTACCTAGGAGATGGCCACGGCGCTCGCCCTCCTCGGCCAGCACGAGCGGACCGAAGATCTCCTCCCAGCCCCCCAGGTCCAGCACCGTCTCGCTCACATCGTGGCCGCAGGCCGCGAGCTGTGTGGCCGCGGCTGCCGCGGCGTCACTGACGCCCGCGTCGATAGGGCGGCCCTCGGGTTTGGGACACCAGGCGATGCGGAGCGGTCCTGGATCGGCCGGGGCGTCTCCGTTCCCCGCGTCGTCGCCGGACAGCACCGAGTGCAGGCAGCGGGCGTCGGCGACGCTTCGAGCCAGCGGCCCGACGGAGACGAACGGACTGAAGGCGCGGAATCCTCCGTTGTCGTCGATGGACCCGTAGGTGGGCTTGAAGCCAACGAGGCCGCAGAACGACGCCGGGATACGGATCGAGCCTCCGCCGTCGGACCCGAGGCCGAGGGTGCAGGTGCCCGAGGCCACCGAGGCCGCCGCGCCGCCGCTCGACCCGCCCGCGGTCCGGCGGGGGTCGAAGGGATTGGCGGTGTCGGGGCCCAGCAGGTTGTCGGTGGTGGCCGACTGGCAGAACTCCGAGACGTTGGTCTTGCCGACGACGACCGCTCCGGCGCGGCGGATGCGGCGCACCGCTCCGGAGTCATGCCGGGCCACGTCGTCGGCGTGGGCCAGCGAGCCGAGCGTGGTGACGTGTCCCTCGATGTGGAAGGCGTCCTTGATCGAGACAGGAACGCCGGCGAGGGGGCCGGCGCTGCCGTTGCGGTAGGCGGCCTCGGCCGCGGCGGCCTGGCCGCGGGCCAGTTCCGGTGTGGCCAGAACGAAGGCGTGCAGGGTCGGGTCGACCTCGGCGATGCGCGCTTGAGCCAGTTCGGAGACCTCTACCGGTGACAGCGAGCCGCTGCGGTAGGCGTCGACCAGCCGCTGCAGCGGCCACCACAGGGGGCTGTCATCCACGAGCCGACACGCCTCCGGAGACGGTGAGCACCTCGCCGGTCACATAGCTCGCCTCGTCCGATGCCAGGAACGAGACCATGCTGGCGACATCGTCGGGCCGCCCTATGCGGCCGAGGAGCGCCTTGTCGGCCAGGTAGCTGTCGAAGAACTCCTGAAGGTAGATCTTGCGCAGGAAATCGTTGTAGATCAGGCCCGGAGCCACCGCGTTTACCCGCACCCCGTGGGCTGCGTTCTCGGCCGCAGCCACCCGGGTGAGCGCCAGGACGCCGGCCTTGGCTGCGGAGTAGGCGGCACCGTGCTCGGTCGACATCTCCCAGGCCGCAATCGACGAGATGTTGATGATCGAGCCGCCGCCTCCGGCGATCATGGCTTCCAGCGCGTAGCGCATGCACACGAACGTGCCGGTCAAGTCGACGTCGAGGCAGCGCTGCCAGGTGTCCAGCGACATCTCGGCCACCGGCTCGATCCTGGACCAACCTGCGTTGTTGACCAGCACGTCGAGCCCGCCCCTGGCTGCGGCCACCTCCGACATCACGGCGCGAACCTGATCGTGGTCGGTGACGTCGAGGTGGTGGGCGCTCACCTCTCGCCCGACCTCGTCGGCGAGGGCGTCGGCGAACTCGCGGCACCGGCGCTCATGCGCGTCGGTGACGACCACGTCGAATCCGTCGAGGGCGAGCCGTCTGGCCACCGCCGCTCCGATGCCGGCACCGGCGGCCGCGGTCACCACGGCTACTCGCGGGTCTGCAGCCATCAGCTTCCTCCTCCTGCCTCGACGGCGGTGATCACGGTGTCGGCCAAGTGGGCCAGACGTTGCTCGCGCCCGCCCGACAGCAGCGCGAAGGTGATCCGGTCGATGTCGAGCTGCCAGAGCTGGCGGAGCCGGTCGACGCACGTCTCGAGGTCGCCCACCAGCGCCACGGACTTGACGAAGTCATCGGACACGGCGTGCTTGTGGCCGGCCTGCAGCGAGAGGTGGTCGACCAGGCCGTAGGCCTCCGTGGCGCGCTCGAAGTCTCCGCGGAACCTCTCCCAGGCGGGCGGCATCCGCTTCCACGGATGGAAGGTGGCCGCCTGGCTGGTGGCCCATGCCCTGACGTCGTCGAGGGCGCTGCCCTCGTCGTCGCTCACCGACATGGTGACGAACAGGTCGACAGTCAGATCGCGGCGATCCCGCCCCGCGGCCTTCAGTCCCTGGTGGATGTAGTCGAGCTGCCACGAGCAGAACTCCGGGTCGGCGGCGCCCATGAGCACGGCACCGTCGCAGGTTTCGCCGGCGAGGCGCAGCATGGCGGGCTGCGACACCGCGAGATAGACGGGGATCTGGCGCGTGGCGGTGGCCAGGCGTACCTCGGTGCCGTAGAGGTCGCACGGTTCGCCGCTGAAGAGTTGACGGAACTCGTCGATCCCGGAGCGAAGAGCGCTCAGCCTGGACGGAACGCCTCCGGCGCCGAGCACGGCCGACCAGCCCGCCCCGAGTCCCAGCACAGCCCGTCCCTTGGAGAGTTCGTCGAGCGCGGCGGTGGCATTGGCCGTCACGGTGGGGTGGCGGGTGACGAGGTTGGTGACCCCCGCGCCGATGAGCACGTTCTCGGTAGACAGCGCGGCCAGGTTCATGGCGGCGTAGACGTCCTTCATCCCGAGCTGGAAGTCGATGTACCAGAGCATCTCGAACCCGTGCTGATCGACGGCCTCCGCCATTTCCGATGCCCGGCTCAGCGGTTCGCGGGGACTCACTCCCATGGAGATGCCGTAGCGGTGGGTCATGTGGCAGCCCTTTCGCGCAGGAGCCGGGCGAGCAGTTCGCCGTAGGCCTGGGGTTGGTCGACGGACAGCAGGTGGCCGGCCCCGGCCACCTCGTGGTAGCGGCTGTTGTGGACTGTCTCGGCGATGATGTCGGACGCCCGGCGTGGGCAGAAGACGTCGTGCTCGGCGCCCACGATGTCCACCGGGGCCTCGATCTGGCTCAGCAGCGGATTCAGCGGTTTCGAGCGGATCTGAATCATCGCTCGGGCCGCGTTGATGTAGCCGTCGCCGCGGCCCTCGCCGACGGCGTCCATCCGCCTGGAGGTCAGGGCGCCGAGGTCGGCCTCGCTGACGATCTGCATCTTGGTGTCGCCGCGGAGCCCGGCCTCGAAACCGGCCCGGTCGCCGGCTTCCAACTGCGCGATGCGGCCGGCGAAGAATTCGGCCGCCGCCGTCCCGACGACCGAAGAGGTTGCGACCACGACCAGATGCTTGATCAGGGCTGGTTCATCCACCGCGGCCTTGAGCCCGATGGTGCCGCCCAGCGAGTAGCCGACGACCGCGGCCGGGCCACTGACCGCACCCAAGAACGCGACCAGATCATTGCCGAGCTGTGACAGCGTCCCCGCTGGCTCGCCGACAGCAGTTCCGCCATGTCCACGCAGGTCGACGGCGTAGGTGGTGAATGATCCGAGGTGGGCGATGACTGGGTCCCAGGACCGATGGTCCTCGGCCAGTCCATGCAGCAGCACTACCGGCGGCCCCGAGCCTCGTCGCCTGTAGTTGACGACGATGTCGTTCAACTCGACGGAGCTCATCGGCCCGCGCCCTCATCGGAGCCTGCGTCGCCACGAGCCGCCGCGGTAAGGGCGGAGGCGCTTACGAGCTCGTCGCGCAGTTGCTGCTTGCGAATCTTGCCCCCGGCTGTTCGCGGGAAGTGCTCGACCTGCACCAGCCGTTCGGGCCAGTACCGGCGGGGCAGCCCCTGCCGCCCGCAGAACGCCACGACATCGTCGAGACCGAGGGGAACGCTGGCCTGCACGGCCGCGCAGATGCGCTCGCCGAGGCGTTCGTCGGGCCAGCCGATGACAGCCACGCCGACCACGTCAGGGTGGGCGGCGATCGTGTTCTCGGTGTCGACCGGTGAGATGTTCACCCCGGCGCGAATGATCAGGTCCTTCAGCCGGCCGGTGATCGTCACGTAGTCGTCGGCGCCGATGCGGGCCAGGTCGCCGGTACGGAAGAATCCGTCGCCGACGAGGTGCTCTTCGTACAGCTCAGCCTGGCCGTAGTACCCGTTGAACACACCCGGACCGCGCATGACCAGCTCACCCGCACCCGAGGCCCGCAGTCGCATGTCGGCGTCGAGTGTGCGCAGCTCGAGGTCGGGCAGCCCGACACCCACCGTGGTCTCGACCTGCTGTTGGGTGGACTCGGCCACACACGTCGTCAAGCCTCCCTCGGTCATGCCCCACAGCGGTGTCACGAACGTGTTGGGCAGCTCGGTACGGCAGCGGCGGATGAGTGCGGGCGGTACTTGGGCTCCGCCGCACAGGAACGTCTTCAACGGTGCCAGCTTGGGCTCGTGGCCGTGCCAGCGGGCATCGGCCAGATCCAGCAGGAACGGGGTCGCGGCCGCGGTGAATGCGGCCCGGTGGCGGGCCACCAGTTCTATGGCGGCGATAGCGTCCCATTCGTCTTGGAGAACGAGCGGCGCGCCCAGGAACAGCGACAGGCGGGCACCGTGGATGGAGCCGACGCTGTGGCCGAGCGGTGACGGCATGAAGACGGGGGTCTCGGAGTTGAGCGAGAAGCGTTCGGCGAACTGGCGGTTGAGCGTGGCCAGGGTGTCCTCGCTGTGGCTCACCGCCTTCGGCGGCCCGGTCGTGCTCGATGTGAACATCAGGTGTGCGGTCGCCTCGGGCACGTCGAACGTCGGATCCGGACCGGCCGCTGGGCCGGACACCGTCAGCCGGGTGCCGTCCGCGGCCGCCGCCGCGACCTGGATGGAGGCTGCCGAGGCGGCTCGCCCGATCACTTCATCTGGCGACCTCTGCCCGTTCCGGTCAGCACAAATGACTAGAGCCGGCTCGACCAGCTCGAAGATATGGCGCAGGTGGGCCTCGGGGGTGGTGACCGGGGGCGTGGCCGGAACATGGCCCGCCCTTAGGGTGGCCAGGAACATGACGACCCAAGCCGCGCCGTTGGGGAGGAGGATCACGACCACCCGCCGCCGGCTGCCGATGACCGAACGGATCTCCTCGGCGGCCGCGCCGGCTGCGTGCCACAGGTCGGATCGGGACAGTGTCTCCCGCCCGCTAGCCAGGCCGAGTTCGTCCGGCCCGTCGGCGGCGTGCGATTCGAAGCGGTCGATCAGCCGGTGGCCGGTCCACCATCCAGCGAGCCGGTAGCGCTGTGCTACGTCGTCGCCCACTGTTCTCCTCCATTCCGGGCCGGCTCGCCTGCCGAAGTATTGCAGGCGAGCGACAGCACCAAAAGCGACGTCACTTTTGCATATGTAGGGTAGGTAGTTCACACTCAAACACTTGGACCAGCCACATGCTCCAGACACTTCATACGTCATGCAACGGCGTCGGTGACGATGGCTACTGAGCCGACCACCCGGAAAGGCCAGCGAACCCGGCAGGTGATCCTTGATGCAGCGTCGAAGGTCTTCACCCGCCACGGCTACGTCGACGCTCGAATGATGGATGTCGCCGCTGAGGCTGGGCTCTCCCTCGGCGGCCTGTACAGGTACTTCGAGAACAAGGAGGACCTCTTCGGAAGCGTCATCCGGGACCTCCACGAGGAACTCTTCCGGCGCAGCCGGTCGTCGACCCCCATCTCCGAGGACCCTGAGGCCGCTCTGTTCGAGGCCAACCTCGGATACCTCCAGCACTACCACGCCAACAGCGGCGTGCTGCGAGCCTTCATCGAGGCGACGACTGTGGAGGAGCGCTTCACCACGATCTGGTGGACGATGCGTGAGCGCCACGTCGCCCGGTTCGTGCATGCTGTCGAGAACGACGACCGCGTCCAGCTCGACGGGCTCGATCCGGTCACGGTCGCCCGGGCCATGGCCTCGCTGGTCGAGCAGACCGCATACACAACGTTCGCGCACGCCGCGCTCAACACGGCGCCGGTGGACGTGGAGACGGTGGCGCGCATCGTGACCAGAGCCTGGTACCGCAGCTTCTACGGCGAACCCGCCGGAGGCTGACCGCGCCGAGCGCGCCTGGCGCCCCGCCCCCGGCGTGGGGACGGGGCTGGCCCTAGAAGGAGCACCATGAAGCTGGCAGAGACGGGCTCTTGTCAGTTCCAGACGGGCTGGCACACTGCGAACTCCACCGGATAGACGGTGCACGGGATCAGCCTCCCGTCCACCTCCTGCCACTGCGCCAGCACTCCGAAGTGCTGGTCGACCCGGCCGGTGGAGCTGAAGCTGATCGCCGACGTGGGCATGAGGTCCACCGCGACCCCCTCGGTCAGCTTGACTGTGTTGAAGGCCTTTGTCACCGCGGCTGGGGAGGATCGCCGGCCTGCTCCAGCGCGGCCGCGATGAGATGCGCCACGAAGTAGCCGCCGATGTGGTCCTGGCGGGCGAAGGGCTGGTCGATCGGGGCCGCCAGCTCGTCGAAGGCGTCGCTGCCCGCCAGCGGATTGGCGTAGACGAACGTCGACAGCCCAGCCACCTCCGGGCCGAGGTCCGCCCATGCGGGCAGCAGCCCCTGCCCGCCGTTCTGGATCACCGGGGCGGTGACGCCGCGGGCGATCAGCTCGTTCTGGAGTCCGCTCACGTCGCTGAAGGCGAATGCGATGTTGAACATGACGTCGACATCGGCGTTGGCGATCTTGGTCGCGACGCCCGAGGGGTCGTCGAGCCCGCCCGGTGCCCACGTGTCGGTGACTGCGACGTCGATCCCTCGCTCCTCAAGCTCGGCCAGCAGGGCTTGCTGTAGCGGCACGGCCGCCCCGACGTTAGGCAGTCTCAGGGCATTTATCAAAAGTGATATCACTTTATTATTGGAGTCGAGCCCGTGAAGAAGGCCAGGTTCACCGACCCCGGCTACAGCTCAACTTCGTCGAGGGTCGCCTCAGAGACCAGGAACCCAGCAGCAGCTGCTTCCAGCTTGCTGAACCAGAGCCGATCGACTCCGACGCCGAGCCGATGGGCGTCGCGAAGGGCTTCGGTGATCCGCGCACGGGTCGCGCTCTCGGACTCCCGGTCGACCGTGTGCATCTCCGCAACTGCCATCATCAGGTCACCACGGGCCTTGCCGTCGATCCCGACCGTCGCCACGCCCCGCTCCAGGCAGTGCTTAATGGAGGCCGCGATGCACGCCAGCGGCACCCTTGGATCGAAGGTGGCCGATGCCGTGCCGCCAACGCGCGCCGCGACCTCGGCTGCCGCCAGGGCATCGGGCGCGGTTGCCCAGGCCGACGTGGGAAGTTCGAGGGTCTCGAGCGCCTCGCAGAAGGCGCGCACGGCAGCGCCGTGACGAATCTCTGCAAGGGTGACGTTCTCGGCGATCCGTTCGGCGGTTCCCGGGTCGCACCCGGCTATGCGGCTGGCCCGGTAGACGAGGTCGTGAATCTCCCGTGGGGCAGCGGTGATGGTCGCATCCTTGTCACCGCCGACGTCGCGGTTTGTCATCGGAACACAGTGGAGAAGAGGCGCAGCCAGTTGCCGCCGAGGACCGAGTCCCGCTCGGCGGGTGAGAACCCGGCGTCGTCGAGACCCTCGGCGAGCGAGTCGAAGTCCTTGGGCCCCTGGAACCACGGGGGCCATTCGGGCATGCTCGGCACCGCGCTCGCGCCGGCCGGGCGGTCCCAGCGCCCGCCGCGCATCCAGCCCAGCGCGTCTTGGTGCCATCCGAGAACCGCGTCGGTGCCGATGGCGACGTGCTCCACCCCGATCTGCTCGGCGAGCCGGGCGATCATTGAGCAGTAGTCGCGGCGGCTCACTCCTGCGCCGCCCATGAACAGCGGGTAGAGGGTGCAGCCGATGACGCCGCCGCGCCCCGCGACCGCATCGAGCACATCGTCGGGCTTGTTGCGAGGCGAATCGCAGAACCAGAGCGGGTTCCCGTGAGTGACCGCGATGGGTTGCGCCGATGCGTGCACCGCGTCAATGCTCGTCCTGTTGCCGACGTGCGAGCAGTCGATCAGCACTCCGGCGTCGTTCAAGGCCGCCACCATGCGGTGACCGGTGCGGGTGAGCCCGCCGTCATTGGGCTCCCAGCAACTGGCGCCCATGTGGTTGGCGATGTTGTAGGTGAGCTGCACCACCCGTACGCCCACGTCGGCGAAAATCTGGGCCATCTCGGGGTCGTCGCCGAGCATCGTGCTGTTCTGGAAGCCGAGGATCGCGCCCAGCACGTTGTCGGCCACGGCGCCGTGAATCTCCTCGACGCTGGTGACCACCCTGATCGCGTCGGCGTTGTGACGGCACAGGTGGCGGAAGGCCCCGATCCGCGTCATGGCGCCGGCCAAGTCCTCCCACGCCCCCACGGTGGCGTGGACTATGTCCACCCCGCCAGAGCGGACCTCGTCGATCACGGCGCGTGACCAGTGGTTGATCTGGAGCCCGTCGATGATCACGAGGACCTCCCGGGGCGGGCCGGCAGCACCCAGTCGTCGGCGGCGTCGTTGCCGAGGTCGCCAAGGCGCGGCGCACCCTGGAAGAGGGTCACCCTCAGCCAGTCGGTGGATTTGGGCTTGAAGTTGTCCATGCCGTACATGGCTAGCTGAAATCGCTGGAGCAGCAACGGCAGGTAATGGGCCGAACAGGGATTGTCCCGCGGCTCGGCGTAGGCACGATCGCTGACGCTGAGCCGCTCAGCCGCCAAGCGATGCTCCGGGTGCTCGGTGAGTACGCAATAGATGGGCGTGTCGTCGTGGTAGCTGTCGAGCGTGGCGCGCAGCCTCCAGAGGCGCAGCGCCACGTCGATGGCCATGTCGCGATGGGCCGGGTCGAGCCGGTCTCGGCGGGTGCGCCGCGGCTCCTCGGTGTTGTCGCTGATGACCCACCACCATGTGTCCGCCGACTCGTCGTCGAGCTCGAGTTGGGCGAGCCACCCGAACCTTGATGCAAGGATCTTCCGCAGATGTCCGACGGTCGCGGCGGGATCGAGCGGGCTGTGCTCGTCGACAGTGAGAAGCTCGTCGATCAGGTCGTCGTCGGCCTGATGCAGCTCCAGCAGCAGCGAGACGACCAACTCCATCGTCTCGGGACCGTGGTGCTCGGACCAGCGGTACAGGGAATCGAAGGGCAGCCGGTCGCCCCGGCAGCGTTCGAACGCTTCCCGGATCCGTGCCGCCACCACGGCCAGATCGACGGAGTTCAGGAACGGCCGGCAGTCGTCACGGGTTCCGTGCACGAAGTGCGTGTGGGCCCGTTCGATCCAAGCCTCGAGCTGGTCCAGCCGGTCGCAGCTGCCCGGCAGCGCCCGCACGTCGGCTAGCGCCATCTCCCGGATGGCGACCCAGGCGTGGATCACCCTCGGATGCTTGAACGCGAAGGGCACCAGTCCCAGCCCGGTGGCGTTGCCCAGCCCGAAGTAGCGGCGCCAGCCCTCGTCGAAGGGCACCGCCGCCGGCGCGGCCTTGGCGCGGGCGCAGTGCTCGACCAGGTCGTATCCGAGCTCCCGGAACATCCACGCACACACGAACTGGGCCCGGTACGGCACACGCAACGGATGCCCCTCGGGGTATCCCTCGAATGAGCGCATCCCGTACTTGCCGTTGGCGTAGAACGCGGTGCTTCTCAGGATGTAGCCGGCGTCTGCCACCAGATCAGGGTCCGGCTGGTCGCCTGCGGCGAGGACATCGACGAGGTAGTCGAAGAAGCGCACGCTGCGATTGCCGCGCGTGAGCACCAAGACTCGGGGATCGAATCGTCCCGCTTCCTGTTGCGGGACCTCGCGTCGCAGCAGCCCGAGGAACCCGCCGGTGGGCTCGCCGTCGACGAGGGCGGCGGAGATCTCCCACCGCTTGGCGATGACGCGGTCGGTGTGCTCGCATTCGTCGATTGTCGTGGCGAACGCCACGAAGCTGAGCCTGTGATCCCCGGTATCGATCTCGTACACCGCCTCGCCGTGACCGTGGTCGTCGATGTCGAAACGGACTCGACGGGCGCTCCACCGGTCGCGGGCTGCCCGGCGCAGCATCGTGCGGCTGAAGCTGTAGCGGGTGAGGCGGGCCGCGCCCATCACCGCCGGCTGCATCGCGACTGTCGGGGGCCGCAACAGTGCCTGCCGCTGATCGAGTTCAGCTTGGAGCCGGGCGTCTGACAGGACGGTCGTAGTCATTGGAGCCGAGCCGCGCCAAGGCGCGCCATCGGGCGGGGACAGGCCCCGCCCGATGCGCCCGATCGTGTTGGGCTGCGCCGGTTCAGCCGTCGATCAGCCGGCAGCCAGCGCGGCCTCGATCCACGGATCGATGACATCGCGGTTGGCCGCGATCCATTCGGCGGCCGCGGCGGCCATGTCATCGTTGGGGTTGGCGCCCGCGTCGATGGAGACGGCCTGGACGGCGACCGCTAGCGGGTCGATCTCGAAGTTGGCGAGCAGGGACTCAGCCGCTGGATTGGCCGCCAGGAAGTCGTTGTTGGCGGTCACCACGATGTCCGAGGGCGTGAACATGGTCGTGCACGGGTCGTTCGTGCAGGCATCACCCACTGCCGAGACTCCGTTCTGCCCCTCAAGGGCCTGGTCCGGCTCGATGGCGAGCCACAGCACGTCCCGGCCGGGAACGAGCTTGCCTACGAAGGCGGTGGGCGTCCACACGTACTGCAGGACGGGACCGCCTGTTTCGAAGCTCGCCTGCGACTCGGCGAACAGCGCCGCGTGGGTGGCCGACACCTGCGCGATGCGGTCGTCCCAGCCGTTCTGGGCGATTGTGTCGTTCATCACCTTCTGGCAGCCCCAGCCGTCGTCACAGCCGTTGAGGTCGGCCTTGCCGTCGCCGTCGGTGTCGAAGTGGGCGACCGCGTCGGGGTTGTCGAGCAGCTCCCCGAGAGTGGTGAAGCCGAACTGCTCCACGCTAGGAATGTCCACGAGGAGGCCTTGCAGGGCACCCGACGCCATCATCGTGCCGATGTACTGGACCCTGTCGCCGAAGGTGCCGCCGTCGGGGCTCTCACCTTCGAGCAGGGGAGTGTGGTTGAGGGGCCACGACGACGCCCACAGGTCGTAGTCGCCCTGGGCCAAGGCCGGGTAGAACGTTGCCGGCGCGATCTCCTCAGGGTCGGTGACC
>LXNJ01000700.1_pt1 | contig 22113 bp, 21 predicted proteins | sample 809081 | NCBI WGS metagenome assembly LXNJ01 (sample SAMN04870510, study PRJNA318959) | sponge metagenome | biome: sponge; feature: marine sponge reef; material: water | host: Petrosia ficiformis | place: Greece: Milos, Mediterranean Sea | collected 2013-05-29 | depth 5-7 m | reverse complement strand
CGGTTGCATGCGGGTCGTCCCCGGCAGTCACCGGGAACAGAAGGTCTTAAAGCATCGCTCTTCGGAAGGAGAGAACGTACTGCGATCGGAACTGGACCTTAAGGTGGACGAATCAGAGGCGGTGGACGTCATCGTGCCGGCGGGCGGCGTATCCCTGCACGATCCCTACCTGATCCACGGATCGAAGGCCAACCTTTCCGACCGGCGACGGTGCGGACTGACCCTCCGGTATATCCCCACGACCACGCGCATCAAGCGCGAGAACTTCCCCGCTTACCTGTGCCGCGGCAAGGCCGTGGATGGGGTAAATTGCTATCCGCCCCTGCCCCGGTTCCGGCCCGGCGATCACTATCCCTTCGAAGGCTGCGACCGGCCGCCGTGGAACTGACGTCCCGATCCCTCGCCCTTAAAGCTCCTCCATCTCAAAGCACCTCCATCTCCTTCAATTCCTGCCTGACCGCGAACATGGCGCCTTCGGTGGCGAGTACCCACAGCCGGTCGCCCGGTGTGAGCCGCCGCATGAGATCGTGGAATACGTCGCTGACATCCGAGGCCGAAGCCATCTCTTCCGCGTCCATCTGCTCATCCATCAGGGCCAGGTGCGCGCCGCCGGCGCCGGCCAGGTGTACCGATCTCGACCGTTCCGCCATACCTTCCAGGTCGCTGTCCTTGATCCACGGCCCGTTGATTCCGTCCCGTACGCTCTCGTCTAGGAGAAACAGGAAATGACCGCGCTCGCGGTCCAACAGGCACGTCCTGAGCGCTTCATGCAGCGATGTGCGGTTCTTGATGGTCATCAGGCGCGCTTCCCGCTCATGGATCACCACCCGTTCGTCCCGTCCCCCCGCCGGCGTCACCGATTCGAGTCCCTTGCGTATCGTCACGGGACTCAGGCCGAGGGTGACGGCCGCGGCGGCCGCGGCCACCGCATTGTATACGTTGTGAAGTCCCGTCAGCTGGAGACTCACGTCCAGGGGTCCCCGCGGCGTGATGAGGCGGAACCTGGACGCTTCGGTTCCCAGGTCCACGTCGATGGCGTAGACCGTGGGCAGCGGCCGTTCCCAGCCGCAGCTTTCGCAGGCGTAGTCGCCCAGATGGGCCAGACAGGCGATACGGTAGGAGAGGGGTGCGCGGCACCGCTGGCATGACGCTTCCGGCATAGACGCATGGGCCTGATCCAGGCGCTCGTCCTCCACGCCGAAGTAGGTCAGCCGGGGCGGCACGCCGCGCGTGAAACCGCCGCAGAGGACCGGATCGTCCGCGTTCACGAGGATATTGCTGCCCGCGTCCATGGCGTCGAACCAGTCGCACCATTTCCCGGCCAGGACGACGGGATCGACCCCGTGGTTCAATTCATCGTCATAGAGGTTGTTCAGCACGAGCGTGCGCGGACTGCATACCCGGATCGCCCGATCGAGCATGCCGGTTTCGAAGCCGAAAACGCCGTAGTCCGCGTGGATCGTGCCGCGGCCGTCCGCCGCCTGGACCAGGGTGGAGACAACCTCGTCGATGGATGGGGCGATATCTTCGGGGTAAAGGGTGCGGGCGTCGGCCTGCCGGAGAATCGACGACAGGATCCGGCAGGTCGTGTGCTTGCCGTTCGTGCCGGCAACGCCGGCGACGCCTTGTCTGAACTGTCGTACCAGGGATCGGACCAGGCCGGGCCACGCGGCGGCGGTGAGGGTGCCGGGAGGGACGCGTCCGCGAGAGAAGTCAAACAATTCGGCTGCTCTCGCGACGGATTTGTCTATCGAAAGAGCAGCCGATCTGAGTATACGCATAGGAGGTTGATCTGTACCGGGGAATCAACCCATGGTCATATCCTGGCGCCGCGCCATTCGTCCCGGTCACCGGAGATGTCGACAATGTTGCCATCGGGGTCGATGGCCTTGAAAGCGAGTTCCGGCGGGGTTTCGGAGGAGATGGCGTCCCGGCCCTTCACGGTCTTCGGCGCTTCGGCCCCCCAGTTCCGCACCCGGTGCCAGGCGGCCTTGAGGTCATCCACCAGAACGCCGAAATGGATATACTCCTCGCCTTCCTCGAGCGTCGGACGCGAGGGATCGTCGTGGGGCAGCAGGGTGATGTTGCAGGTCCCGTCGCTGAGGTCGACCGCTTCGCCGTTGCCCCGGCGGCCGATAAAGTCGAAGCCGATCACTTCCTCGTAGAAACGCCGCGAGATCGCCACGTCCCGACAGCGCAACGCCAGGTGACGCAGAAACGCCATTGCATCTCCCTCCGGAGACTTTCGCTCAAACCCGTTCTATCTTACCTGGAGAAACCCCAGTGGGTTACAGTCTCTTCTCCCTGGCGATCTCCTCGACGGCCCCGATGAACTGGTCGGTCTGCGCATCGGTCACCATGATATGCATCGAAGTCCGGTTGGCGTCCCAGTTGATCTCGTCGTGCGTGACGTTCCGGATGTAGATCCTGTGGCGTTCCCACAGCATGTTGTTGAGATCGCGCGTACCCACGCCGTTGACCTTGAACGACACGAGCGCCGCGCTCATGCGGGGATCGGGCGAGCTGTACACGTCCACGCCGTCCATGTTGCGCAGCGCGTTGGCCACACGCATGGCCTGGTGGCGGTTGCGGCTTTCGATCGCCGCCGGTCCGATCATGTTGTGGAAGTCCAGCGCCGCGTCGATGGCGACACGGGCCGGCGCGTTCGACGAACCCCGGAGTTCGAACTTGGAGGCGCCGGCGAGGAACTCCTCATAATACACCTTGGCGAAGCCCGTGGGCTCCATGCCGTACATGGTGAGTCCGTTCACGGGGCCGGAGTACAGGGTCGGCCACACGCGGTCCACGATGTCTTCTTTCACGTAGAAGAAACCCGTGTACATGGAGGCCATCATCCATTTGTGACACGGCCCCGCGTACATGTCGCAGCCCAGGTCGTGCATGTCGAGGTCGAGCATGCCCGGCGGCTGCGCCCCGTCGACCAGGGTCAGGATGCCCTTCGAACGGGCCATTTCGCAGATTTCCTTCACGGGCAGGACCAGGCCGTCGCCGTAATTGACATGGCAGAAGCTGAGCAGCTTCGTCCGCGGGGTGATGGCGGCCTCGAAGGCCTTGAGCAGCATGTCGGGATTGTCGGGCGGATGGAACTTCGGAGACGACAGGTCGATCATGACGGTCTTCGTCCCCTGCCGTTGCGCCCGGAGGTTGATGGGCTGCACGCCGCTGGAGTGATCGTGATTGGTCGTCACGATCTCGTCGCCCGGTTCCATGTCGATGCCGAAGGTGCCGAAGACCATGCCCTCGGTCGTATTGTTGGTGAAGGCGACCTCGTTCGACTTGCTTCCGATGTACTTCGCCATCTTGTCGCGCATATTCGCGCGGAAGTCGCTGTTGTAGACGTAGCTGGTGTAGCTCTTGTAATTCGAGTTCGCGCCTTCCAGCGCGGCGATCTGCGCCCGGTGAACGGGGCCGGGAGACGGACCGCGCGTCCCGGTGTTCATGTAGGACACGCCGTCGCGGATGATGAACTGGTCGGCCACCCAGTTCCAGTAGGCCACGTCATCGGGTTCCGGGAGATGGTCCTCGGGAAGCGGCGGCTTGGCGCCGGCCTTGCCGGCCATGGACAGCAGGGCCGTACCGGCGGCGAGACCTCCCGCGATCCGTCCGATAAATCCCCGGCGCGACAACGCGCTCAACTTTTTCGGATCCTCGTATTGCGGATCGAAATTCAAACCGGTCTCTTCTGTAATCATGGGGTATCTCCTAAGCGACTCCTCAGGTACGCTCCGGCAGACCTGACGGTGGGAACCACCGCGGCGGACCGTACCAGGGGGTCTTGAATAACTCCGAACTTACTTTAGTTAGAAAATCTGTAAACAGAGTATACAGGGCAGTCGGGGGGGTCTTCAAGTAAAAACTGCATTTGACCGGAATCGCGGACAACGGTACTGATTTCTGGTTGCGAGACGGATAAAACACCGCTTATATGATAAGCGTGCTTCGACATTTCCGACCCGGAAGGCAACCGCGTACGGTTCCGGGGCGACTATCTGGCGCAGGCGGGCCATGTCCAACGTGACGTAGCGAAAGGCATCGACGTGAAAATCGAAGACATCGCCTCATATTTCATCGGAGGCGGATACGTCATCCGCGTCCGGACCGACAGCGGGCTCACCGGGGTGGGGCAGACGGCCTGCTGGGGATATCCCGAAGCCGTGCACCAGATCGTGGAGCGGTTCAAAGACTACCTGGTGGGACAGAATCCCTTCCGCATCGAACATCACTGGCAGTACCTCTACCGCATGTCGCCCTTCAGGGGAAGCGCCCTGTCCGGAGCGGTCAGCGCCGTCGATATCGCCCTGTGGGACATCAAGGGAAAGCACTTCGGCGTGCCGGTCTGGGAGTTGCTCGGCGGAAACTGCCGGGACCGGGTGAGGCTGCACCTGCTGGGCGGCGGCGGCACCCCGGAGGCCATGTACGAATCGGCGCGCGACGCTGCGTCGGAGGGCTTCACGGCGCTCAAGTTCGACCCCCTGCCGGGCGGCTACCAGGATATGGCCCTGGACCGGATGATACGCACCGCCCGGGATCTCGTCGCGGCCGCGCGGGACGGCGGCGGTCCCGACATGGACCTCATCGTGGAGGTCCACCGCAAGCTGACCCCGCTGACCGCCATGCCCCTGGCCAACGCGCTGACCGAATTCAACTTGTATTTCATCGAGGATCCCATCCAGATCGACAGCATCATGGCCCAGGGCGAAATCGCCCGGCGGATCGCCATTCCGGTCGGGAACGGGGAACGCCTGAACACCATATGGGAATTCCAGGAGCTCCTGGCCCACGGGGGACCGCAATACGTGCGGCCGGACGTGGCCCTCGCCGGCGGCCTGACCCACTGCAAGAAGATCGCCGCCATCGCCGAGGCCCACCACTGCGCCGTGGTTACCCACAATTTCCTGACGCCTCTGATCACCGCCGCCTCCGTTCACCTGGACACCAGCATCCCCAATTTCGTGACGCAGGAGTACAGCAGGGCGGACGAATCGGAATCCGGCAGAGTATACCGGACCAATATACGGCGGGAAGGCGGCTACATTCCGATTCCCCGGGATCCGGGCCTGGGCGTGGAACTCGACGATGAACTGCTGGAAGGCGCGAGTTTTACCCCGATGAATACCGCGAATACGTTGCTCAGGTCGGACGGCTCGGTGGCCAACTCGGTCTAGGACTTCGCGCCGCGGGACCAGCCTGGAGGATGAAAGGGCCAATGCGTAAATTCAGTATGCTGCACCCGCTCTGGATGGCCTTCTACGACGGAGCGATTTACGAGGATGTGGCCCGGCACTGGCGAAACCGTACCTTTCTGTACCTCCTCCTGCTGCTGGCCCTGGTCTGGATTCCCTCCACCATCCAGATACAGAACCAGGTGGATGAGTGGGTCAGCCGGGAAGCGCCCTTTTACATCGACCAGGTCCCCGAGCTGAGCTTGGCCAACGGAGAATTGTCTTCATCCTCCTCCACGCCGACGCTCCTGCGGGACCGCGACGGGACGGTTCTGGCGGTCATCGACCCCACCGGCCGATACACCAGCCTGGACGACACCGAAGCGCCCTTGCTGGTCACGCGGACCCAGATCTTCATCCGGGGCGAAGGCGATCAGGTCGACGTGACTTCCCTGCCGGAGGGGCCGCCGGAGACGCTGACCCGGGAGGATCTGTACGTGATCGCCGACTGGACCCGCTCGCTGGTCAACACGCTGCTCTTCCCCGTCCTGCTCGTGCTGTCCTACGCGTACCGGACGCTGCAGGCGCTACTCTACGCCTACGTGGCCTCCTTTTTCACGACTTCGGCCGGAACAACCCTGCCGTACCGGACGCTCCTGAACCTGGCGTTCATCGCCATCACGCCGGCCGTCGTGCTGGACACCGTACACGTGCTCATGGAATCGCCCCTGCCGGACTGGTTCTGGTGGCCTGCCTGCGTACTGCTTTCCCTCGGCTATCTCCGTTTCGGCATCCGGGTCACCCTGGAATCCGAACGGCAGGCCCAGCCTGTCGGATGAGCATGACGGTCTCGGGAAAGGGTCTTGAGCGAGCGAATGTACGTTGTATTGCAGGATCGTCGAAACGAGTCATAGCCGTCATCTCTTCCACCCGTTGATAAAGGGACCGCCGTGAAACGCATACTGTTGTTAATCAACACCCACAGTCCGCCGTTCAGCCAGTTCGCCGCCATGTTCGAAGGGGTCGTGAACGGCGCCTCGGGGTTCAGTCTGGACGTGACCGATGACCGGAACGCCTTGTGCGACCCGTCGGATTACGACGCCGTGGCGCTCTACATCGCGGCCGGAGAACTTACCCGGGAGCAGGAGCAGGGCATCACCGGTTACGTACGGAACGGGGGCGGTCTGCTGGCCGTGCACACCGCCAACGCGGGACTGGCGCAATACGCCGAGTACATCGAGATGATCGGCACCGAATTCATCGGCCACGATCCGCTCGGCGACTTCGACGTGGAGGTCGATCCGGCCTTCGACGACATCCTTCCGCGGCTCAGTCCGGGTTTCCGCGTCGAAGACGAATGCTACAACATGGCCATCAAGACGGAGGCTCCGCTCAGGTGGTTCCAGCACGGCATATGGAAACTCGAACGCAAGCCCCTGGGTTACGTGCGGGATTACGGACGGGGCCGCATTTTCTATACGGCCCTGGGCCACGACAACCGGGCCTTCGTCCACCCCGACTTCCAGGACCAGTTGATCAAGGGACTGCGCTACGTGTGCGGGATGGCCGACGGATCGCCCGTCCGCATCGGGCTGGTGGGATACGGACCGCTGTTCGGCATGGGAAGGCACCATAGCGAGCAGATCGCCGCGACCCGCGGATTCGAGCTGGGGGCGGTCTGCGACCGGGACCCCGCCCGGCTTGAAGCGGCGCGGGAGGAACAGGGCGAACAGGTACCCATGTTCGAGGATGCGGAGGAAATGGCCGGGAGCGGACTCATCGACCTCGCCATCGTCATCGTGCCCCACGCCTACCACGCGTCCGTGGCGAAGCCGCTGCTCGACGCCGGCCTGCACGTCATCACGGAGAAGCCCTTCACGGTCAAGGTATCCGAGGCGAACGAGCTGATCGCCCTGGCAAAGGAGCGGGGCGTCATGATCTCGACCTACCACAACCGGCACTGGGACCCGGACATCCTGTCCATGAAGGAGATCGTCGACCGGGGTGACATCGGCGAGATATACTCGATCGAGAGCGCCCTGGTCGGTTTCGGCCTGCCGGGCCAGGCGTGGCGGTCCCACAAGGCGGTTTCCGGCGGGGCGATGTACGACTGGGGCGCCCACAATTTCGAGAAGATGCTGCAACTGGTGCCGCGGTACGACGGACAGGGCAACCGGATCAACAAGCGGGCGACGCTCTTCGGTAACTATATGAAGCGGGTCTGGCACAGCAGCACCAACGAGGATTACTGCCGGGCTTACGCCCGTTTCGACTCGGGCCTGGAAGCCCAGTTCATCACTTCATCCATCCACGCTTCCCGCAGGCCCATGTGGACCGTCCTGGGCACCGCCGGATCGATCGTCATGGAAGGCGGGGACGGCGCGGGCACGGTGACCATGGCCTCAGCCGACGGCCGTCACCGGGTCGTCGAAGTGAAACCGTACGTCCGGGGACCGTCCTGGCACGGCTATTACAAGAACGTGGCCGATCACCTCCTCTCCGGCCTGCCCCTGGAGATCACCGGGGAATGGGCAAAGGGACCGATACAACTCATCGAAGGGTGTGAAACGGCCTCGAAAGAAAATCGTCTGGTGGAAGTGGAATTCGATTTCTGATTGATCTCTAACCCGGCAAAGACCCTACCGACATGACAACGAAAGAGAAACTGGAAGCGGGATTCACCATCCTCGCCATCCTTGCGCTCTGGCCGGTTATCCTGGGGTGGGAAAACCCGGTCTACCAGGTCGTCCTGGGCGTGATCCTGGTGGTGTTCATCGTGCTCGTGACGCAGAAGTTTCGCCGGATGCGGGCCATCTATAACGCCACCAGAGTGGAAGCGAAGAAGCGCAGGCCGCCCGCCGGGAAAGCGGACGACCCCTTCGGTTGATGGACGATCCCTTTGGTTGATGCTCCGGCACGTCAACGGCTTCTGAAACCCGGAACCGGTCCGGCGCCGGGGCGCCGCCGCGCCGTCAGGCGTATTTCTCTGGAAGTTCGGGGGCGGAGATCTTATCGAGCAGGACACGGTCTTCCGGTTCTAGGGACCATCCCATGGCCCCGAGGGATTCCTCGACCTGCTCGGGAAAATCCGGACCGATGATGGGCGCCGTCACCTCATCGTGGTCCAGGATCCAGGCCAGCGCCACCTGCGCCGGCGTCTTCCCGTACTTTTTCCCCACGTCGATCAGCGTCTGCACGATGCCGTCCAGCTTATCGGTCATGGCCTCGTCGAAGGGATACGAACTGCGGCTCAGTCCCGGACGGGGATTCCTCCCCCAGGGGCTGTTTTCGGGCGGTACGGCCCCGCGGCGGAACTGGCCGGTCAGCAGGCCGATGGCAAGCGGGCTGTAGCACATGAGACCCAGTCCGTGGTCTCTGGCCATGGGCATGAGTTCGAGTTCCGTTTCCCAGCGGGCCAGCAGGCTGTAGTTGTACTGCAGGCAGACGAAGGGTTCCAGGTTGCGGCGGTCGCTGGTCCATAGGGCGTCCACCACCTTGTACACCGGCCAGTTGCTGCAGCCGATGTGGCGTACCTTGCCCTGGCGCACGATGTCGTCGAAGGTCGAAAGGGTTTCCTCCAGGGGCGTGACCGGGTCGAAGCTGTGGGCCAGGTAGAGGTCGATGTAGTCGGTCTGAAGCCGTTTGAGGCTTTTTTCCACGCCCTGCATCAGGTTGAACCGGGAAAGCCCGGTGTAGTTGGGCCCCTCGCCCGCGGTTCCGAAGATCTTGGTGCACAGCACCACGTTTTCGCGCCGGCCCTTGAGCGCTTTCCCGATAATCTTCTCGGATCTTCCCTCCCCGTAGAACGCCGAGTCGATGAAGTTGCATCCCAGGTCGAGGGCCGTTTCGATCACCCGAATGCCGGCATGTTCGTCGATCTCGCCCCGAAAGGCCGTGCCGAGGCAGATCGGCGACACCTGCAGGCCGGTTTTGCCCAGATAGCGGTATTCCATGATCCATCCTCACGGTGGAAAAGGGTTTCAGAATGCCCGGTGTGGGGTGTTTAACACAAAAGAAACCGGCTCGATATGTACGTTCGGCCGGCCGACGTCCCTCACGTCCGGGGAACGGCGGCTTCGGCAAAGGCCTTCTCCAGGGTCCGGTAACACAGGGCCGCCGCTTCGAAGGGGTCGTATCCCGGACGCTTCTGCACCATGTAACTGACCTCCGCCGTGATGGAACCCTCGTATCCGGCGGCGTGCATGGCACGCAGGTAGGCCACGAAGTCGAAGTCGCCTTCTCCCGGTACGAGAAACTCGAAATCAGGCGCGCGCCCGCGCTGGTCCTTGACGTGGGTATGGACCGCGTAGGGCGCCATGAGCCGGACCGCCTCGTCGATGGGCATGCCCAGGACGTCGAAGTGGCTGATGTCGAAATTGAGCCCCAGATGGGGCGAATCCATGGCCGCCACGAGCTGGACCGATTTCTGCGCCGTGTCCAGGGCGGATCCCACGTGGGCTTCCATGCCGATCACCACGCCTTTCTCGGCGGCGTAATCCACCAGGTCCCGGACCCGTTCGAAGATGAAATCCAATCTGGGTTCCCAGTCTTCCGGCGCTCCGCCCAGCACGGTGTCCAGTACCGGCCTGCCGCGGCCGTCGCTCCACTCGGCGCACAGGTCGACGGCCTGCTTCAGCACGCGCATGTTCTCGCGGTGCGCGTCGGGGGCCTCGTCGAGGAGCGAGCGGTGGGCGGCGACGGCGGGCATGGACAGGCCGTATGCGGCAAAGAGTTCCCCGATCCGCCGCCGTTCCCCGGCGTCCAGCCGGTCCACGGCCGTCGTATAGTTGGGGAGCACCGTCAGTTCGACGGCGTCGAATCCCTGTTCGTCCAGGAACGACAGGGCCTGGTCCACGGGGACGCTGGGCATGCCCCAGGTCGTATAGCCTATTTGCATGTGATGGACTCTACAGGGCCTGTGTTGTGTCGGGATCTCACGATAGCATGCCGCCGTCCGCCAGGAACGCCTCGAGCCGTTCCATCTCCTCGTCCGAGAAATCGGGCAGGGGATCTCTGCGCCAGCGGCCGCAGATCCCGGCCAGCTCCAGAACGGCGTGCTGCGCCGCGTCGCCGCCGGCCGGATAGGTACCGTACAGATGCTCGAAAAGCGGCATGTCGTAGCGCGCGATTACGTCCACGGCGGAATCGATGTCCCGCTTCTCGACGGCGGACCAGTAGGCGCGGGCCACGTCGGGCTTGAACTTGATGAAGGTGGACATGTACCCATCGCAGCCATAGGGCAGCATGTCCATGTGGGTCTGCTTCTGGCCGCCGGCGAAGATCACCCACTTGCCGTGGGCCCGCGCACAGGCTCCGCGGGCGAAATCGGGACCGAAGTCTTCTTTGAATCCGAGGACGCCGGGCACTTCGTCCAGGAGGCGTTCGACCGTTTCCAGCGCCCCCTGCACGCCGACGCTTACGAGTCCGGCGCTCAGGATAAACGCCGGCAGCGTCTTCGAAACCGCGCCGTAGTATCCCACGAGTCCGTCCACCGTCATGCCGCGGTCGGGAGGCGCCACGATCACCGCGTCCGCCCCGCGGTCCCGGGCGTACTCCGCGAAGTCCGCAGCCTGTTTCGTGGACCAGAATCCCGCGCTCGCGATGAACAGCGCCCGCCCGTTGACGGCGCGGGCGGTAAACTCCGTCATTTCGGCGATTTCGGCCTCGGTAAGGACCGCGTAGAGGCTGTCGCCGGGGGTGAAGAGCACGGTTCCCGCACCGGAATCGATGCAGAAATCCACGAACCGGCGCAATCCGTGGTAATCGATGCCGCCATCGGCCAGAAACGGCGTATTGATCGAGGCGACGGGTCCCGCCAGATGGTGGCGGAAGCGATCGATATCCATCTGGTGCCTATCCTTCTTCCGGCCAGGTGTCGAAGGGGTTTCCGGTTTCGGCGAGGGGAAAGGCCACCCGCGCGCCCTTGATATGGGACAGGTGCGCCCCCATGGCCATTTCGATATGGCGGCGGGCCGTGCGCCCGTGGCAGAGTTCGTACTCGGGTTTCCTGCCTTCGATGAGGTCCATCATGGACCGGGCCATGCGGCGGTGGGCGTTGATCCATTTCTGGCCGCCCGATACGCGCTCGTGGGCAAGCACTTCCCAGCGGTCGTCGTCGAAGGGCTTCGGGTTTGAATGGGGATGGAAGTAGATATCCGGTCCGTCCTGCGTGGGGCCGGGCAGGACGAGCGTACCGGCGGTCCCGTGGATGTCGATGCGATAGGGATTCTCTATGCCGTCGCCCGCGAAGGATTCGAATTCCGCGTTGAACCCGTCGAACTGGTAGTGCGCCCACATGCCGTTTCCCGCGGAAGTGCCCATGCCGAACAGGCCTTCTTTCCGGTCCGACGGGAGGGCCGGACGGCCGTCCTGGGTGATGATCGCCTGGCACCACGACGGTTCTCCGAATAGCTGCCACAGGAAATCGAAGAAGTGGGGATAGAGATCGATGAACCACTGGTCTCCCCCGTTTTCGCCGCCGAAACCGTACATGCGGGCCCAGCGCGGCTCCCCGATCCCGCCTTCCCGGATCATGGGGATGGCCTGGCGCTGGATCTCCGACCGTCCCCGCCAGGGGTGGGCCATGATCAGCAGGACGCCCGCGCGGTCGCAGGCCTCCACCATGGCGTCCACTTCGGCCGGCGTCCGCGCCAACGGCTTTTCCGCGTATACATGTACGCCCTGTTCGGCTGCGGCCAGCACCATGGCGAGATGGTTGCTCATCTCGTGGGTGGCCAGGACGACGATATCCAGCTCCTCCTGCTCCAGCATTTCCGAATACCGGGCGTATCCCCTGCGCGCGCCCGTGCGTTGTAACGCGGCCGTCCGTCCCGCTTCGTCCGGATCGGCCAGAGCGGCGATCCCGGCGCCCTCCACGCCCACGAAGGCCTGGTCGAGGGAATGGCCGTAGTCTCCGCAGCCGGTGTGCCCGATTATGCCGATATTCAACGCTGTGCTCCTGTTCCGTTTCATCCCGGTAACGGGAAAGGGTCCGCGATCAGACGACCACCATGCGTTCGGCCTGGATGATGAACACCTGTGCGCCGCCCACCATGGTCGTTACGGCTTCGCCCAGTCCGAGCGCGTCGAGATGGGTGCCGATCTGCGCGACGTCGATGGCTTCCTCCCGGGCGTGGCAGTGATTCTGGATGAGCTCGAGCACGGGAGGTACGCGTTCGTCGTCCACCCCGATCAACAGGGTGACGTTGCCCGCGCGCAGGAATCCGCCCGTGCTGCCGATTTCGGTGAACCTGAAATCGTTGTCGATCAGTGCATCGGAAAGATGCCGGATATCCCTTTTGTTGACGATTGCGATGAGGAGTTTCATGGCGCGCCTCCTGGTCCCTGTGTCCTTTTCACGCCGTAACCGATTCGATGGCGTCTCCGGCTACGTTAATCATCCGATCCAGCTCATCGGAGGTGACGACGAAAGGGGGAGCGAAGTTGACACTGTCGCCCCGGCATCGGGTATAGACGCCGTTTTCGAGCATCTTCTTCACGATGCGTCCACCGGTCTTCAACGCGGGATCGTAGGGCTTCCGGGATGCAGGGTCTTCCACCACCTCCACGGCGGCCATCAGGCCGATGCCACGGATATCTCCCACGTGCGGCAGCGTCCGCAATGTCCTCAGGCCGTCCATGAGCTTTTCACCCATGACCCTGCTTCGTTCGATGAGGCCTTCCTTTTCCAGGATATCGAGATTCGCCAGCCCGACGGCGCAGCAGGTGGGGTGCCCCGAGTAGGTGAAGGAGTGGTTCCACTTCCGGTCCCCGGGGGCGTTCTGGATGCAGTCGTGTATCTCGTCCGAGACGATGATGCCCCCGAGGGGCAGGTACCCGCTGGTCACGCCCTTGGCGAAGGTGATGATGTCCGGCACCACGTCCCAGAAGGACACGCCGAACCAGTGGCCGATGCGCCCGAACCCGGTAATCACTTCGTCGGCGATCATAAGCACGTCGTATTTCGTGCAGATTTCCCGGATCCTGGGCCAGTAATCCTCCGGCGGAACGATGACGCCCGCCGCGCCCTGTACGGGTTCGCCGATGAAGGCGGCCACCGAGTCCGGGCCTTCCCGCAGGATCGCTTCCTCGAGCGCCCGGGCCGCGGCCTCGCCGCATCCGACGCCGGATTCCGCCGGCCTGTAGTGATAGGGATAGGGCGCGTCGATATGGACGAAATCCGGAAGGCTTGATCCGAAGTCCGCCCAGTAGGCCTCCAGGCCGGTGGCGTTCATTGCGCCTATGGTCACGCCGTGGTAGGCGTGTCTCCTGGAAATCACCTTGGTCTTGTCCGGCCGTCCGGCCCGTTGCCAGAAATACCGTGCCGTCTTGATCGCGCTGTCGTTGGAGACGGCGCCGCCGGAGGTAAAGAAAGTATAGTTCAGCGGGCCTGGCGCCAGTTCCTTCAGTCGGTTCGCAAGGCGGACGGCCGGGACATTCGTCGCCCCCGCGTAGCAGGAAAAGAACCCGAGTTCGGCAATCTGGTCCGCGGCGGCCGATGCGAGTTCCCGCCGGCCGTGGCCGACGTTTACGTTCCACAGGCTCGAGAGTCCGTCGATGTACTGGTTGCCCTCGATATCGACGAGCGTGGATCCCTCGGCGCGGACCGTGATCAACGGCTCACCATGATCGCCGCCGTGTTGCAGCGGATGAATCAGGTATGCGTCGTCCTTCAGCAGTTGGTCACGGTCGCCGTAGGTCATGGAGCGGTACTTTCTGTTGAATGGGTACCGGGATGGCGGCTAATCGAAAATTGACAGTGTGCCGGGTCCTGATTATGGTGTATTATACGGTGAGCAATGCACACAATCAAGATGAATGAGAGGGAGCGTCCATGACCGGCCAGCACCCCTGTCCCTGGCCTGATGGATTCGAAGGCGCCGTGTCGCTGACCTTTGACGACGGGATGCCGTCCCAGCTGGACAAGGCCCTGCCGGTACTGGCCGAAAACGGTCTTCACGGCACGTTCTACGTCAATCCCCGGGGGCCGGACTGGCGCGGTCTGCTGACCCCATGGAAAGCCGTGGCAGAGGCTGGTCACGAAGTGGGCAATCATACCGTCAACCATCCTTGCTCCTGCGCGTTCAAGGAGATCCGCGCCGACTGTCTGGAGACGATGACCCTGGACGACATGGAGTGGGAGATCGGCGAAGGCAGGCGGCGGATAACCGAAGCCATACCCGGACAGGCGGATTTCACCTTCTGCTATCCCTGCTATCATGCCCACGTGGGCGAGGGGCCGGGCCGCCAGAGCTACGTTCCGGTCGTTGCCCGCCACCACATTGCCGGCAGGGGCAAGGGAGACTTTGCCAATCACCCCCTGACCGCCGATCTGCACCACCTTTATTCCTTCCCCGTGGAGCGCCGCGCCCGTTCCGAGATGATCGGTCTGGTCGAGGAGGCGGTGAGTCAGGGGCGATGGGCCGTGTTGACTTTTCACGGCATCGCGGACGGGCATCTCGCCGTGACGGAATCCGATTTCGGCGGGCTCTGCGGCTATCTCGGGGAACACCACGATCGCATCTGGACCGCGCCGGTCGTAGCCGTCGCCGGGGCGATTCGCGACTGGCGGTCCGCCGGGCGGAACCGATCCGACGGTACCGCGGCAGTCGCGCGGAACGAAACGTGACTTCCCGGACCGCCCGTCCCGTGCATACCGATTCGCTAGATCCCCGCCCCATACCGGCCCTCGTGGGCCCGACCGGCGTCGGGAAGACCGCCGCGGGTATCGAGCTGGCCCGGCGAATCGGCGCTGAAATCATCTCGGCGGATTCCCGCCAGATCTACCGGCATATGGATATCGGCACGGCCAAGCCCACTGAGGCTGAACAGGCCGCGGCCCCCCATCACCTCATCGACGTGGTCGATCCGGATGTGCGGTTCAGCGCCGGCGAATACGGCCGCCGGGCCCGGGAAGCGATCCGGGGACTTTCGGGCCGCGGCGTGCCGGCTCTCGTGGTCGGCGGCGCGGGGCTGTATTTAAAGGCGCTTTCCGGCGGACTGTTCGACGCGCCGCCAATACCGCGGGAACTCAGGCAGCGCCTGGCGGGGGAATACCGGTCGGCGTCCACGGATGCGCTGCACGGGCGGCTGAGGGAAATCGATCCCGCGTCGGCCGCGCGTATACACGCGAACGACCGGCAACGCATCGAACGGGCGCTGGAAGTCCACGACGCGACCGGCGAGACCCTGACGTCCTGGCTCGACAGGCCCGTGCAGTCCCCAGGCCTCAGGGTGGCCCTGATCGGACTGTGGCGGGAGCGCACTGCCCTGTACGCGCGGATCGACAGGCGGGTTGACCGGATGATGGAATCGGGTCTCAAGGAGGAGGTCCGCGGCCTGATGGATCGGGGGTACGGCGCCGAAACCCATGGACTGTCGACTTTCGGCTACGCGGAAATGCTCCGGTGCATCCGCGGCGAGCTGGCCGAAGCCGCCGCCGTTTCGATCATCCGGCAACGGACGAGACAGTACGCAAAGCGCCAGTTGACCTGGTTTCGGCAGACGGATGGTGTGGGATGGATAACCGTGGAAGGCGAGGAGGATCCACGGCATACCTGCGAGAAGATCATCCGGACATTCCCGCAACTTCTATTTCAGTAACAGCAGCTTCCGGATTACCCCGGCCCTTTCCGCCGGCTCTCCTGTCGTCAACCGGCAGAAATAGACCCCGCTGGAAACCCTTCTTCCCTGATCGTCCCTGCCGTCCCACGTAGTGGTGAACGTGCCCTGCGAATGGACGCCGTCCACCAGGGTGCGGACCTTCCGGCCCAATACGTTATACAGGGTCAGAGAAACCTCCCCCGACCGACCGACTTCGTACCGGACGGTGGCGGGGCCGCTGCTCGTGTAAAAGGGATTTGGAAACGTGGTGAGGGACGCCGCGATCGGGCGGCCGCTCCCGGTGAGACCGGGATCGAAGGTCGCCGTATAGGCGTATTCGTAACCGGATCCGGATTGTTCAAGGGAAGCCACCACGAGCATGACGGTTTCGTACCGCGTCCAGTCAGGCACTTCGATGGTGACGTTTCCCCTGGTCGCGGGGACCGTCATGACCGTGTCCGCTTCTCCGCTGCCCGCCACGGAAACTCCCCATTTTCCCGTTATGCCCGTGAAATCGATGCGCAGTCCTCCGTAAAGGGAGGAATCCGGGACGAAACCTATGTAATTCGCCGCGAGGTGGGCCGGATAACGGGTGGCGGGGATCCGGGGACCGTCGAACCGGTACGAGGCGGCGTCTCCCCGGAGAGCGGGCTCGTGCAGGGCGCTCAGTTCGACCGGGGGATAGGAGGCGCCTTCTTCGAAGAACCGGCCGGCGTTGGCCCGGCTCCCGGTAAAGACGTTCCACGTGGTGAATTCCTGGAAGGCGGACGCCAGGTCGCTGCCGACGCTCCGCAGCGCCTCGTCGATGGCTTCCAGCGCGTGCTTCGTCGCGGATCGTTCCCAGATGCTTCGGATCAGGTCCCGGTCGTGCCGCTTCTCCAGGTACAGCGGCCAGAGAACGCCCGCGTATTCATGCTCCCCGTTCGAAGTATCCAGCGCAAGCCATGGTTCGGTCAGGAACCCGCTGAACGAGGGCAGGTAGGTCAGGTAATCGTCGACCTGGTCATAGACCTGTTCTTCGATCCACACGGCGCTTTGTTCCAGCCAGAAAGCGGCTTCCCCGGCGTCGTAGCCGAATTGTACGGCGTGGAAGTACTCGTGGGCGACCGTGATCCGCAGCAGGTCCAGCGCCTTCTCCAGCGTCTTCCTGGATTCGGCGAAATCGTTATCTACGACGATGTAGGAGGGAAGTGCCGCGCCGGTCGTGACCGCTTCGGGGCGGGTATACCCACTGAACTGGCTGGGGAGATCGGAAATATAGACGTCGTACAGACCGTCTCCGCCATCGTCCGAATCCATCGCCTCGTATCGATCGTGATACTGATAGTCCACCGGCGGCGGGCGGTAACCCAGTTCTTCCACGATGACGCGGCGGGATTCTTCCAGGAAACGCGCGCAATACCGGACATATTCGGGAACCGATCCGGTGCCCGCGTCTTCCAGTTCGGGCCAGCCTGCGCCGGGCCGGTCTTCCGTCGTGGTGACGTACCAGATTTTGAAATGCCCACCGGGGCTGACAAAGTATTCGGGCACGGCCGTGTAGGAATGGCCTAGGTCGCCCGTGCGGTCCCCTTCACCGGGCACGGTGGGCCGACCCACCGTAACCTGGTCGGGACGGTGGGGCCTGGCGGCAAGCCCGCCCGGCTGGGGATGGACGAATGGATGGACGTGCAGGGTTCCGCACCGCTGCGTAGGGGGAGCCTGGGCATAAACGGCGCAGTGGGCGACCGTTCCGGCGATAAAGGTCAGGAAAAGACGCTTTAAGAACGGAAGGGCTGGATAACTACGATCCATGACGTTCGGCCGGGGCGTCATGGTCCGCCGGCCATCAGAAGGACGGGAAGATGCATCGCGTCTGAATGCCCTGCAAAAACTGATCATGCGGAGGACTCGAATCGTCCTGGTAATCAGCTTCCCGTTGTCTCTTCGCGCTGGTGTTTAGGCGGAATGGGGAAGCGCTCCGCGTAGTGGGACAGATTCTTGCCCGCGATCAGGTCTTCCAGGATATCTTCGTTCTTGTCCCAATGCTGATCGTTCGGGTGGACGTCCAGCGCAATGCGCCCCTCGCTGTCGATCAAATAGGTGACGGGAATCCCGTAGCGTTGGTTGGTCTTGGCCCGGAACTGGCGTTCCCAGTAGCCGCGGAAGTCGAAAAGGGAGGTTGCGCTGTTCATATAATACGCGATGACCTTTTCGTTCCGCGCCGCGATCCCGGCCATCTTGTCCGGATCGTTTTTCTCCGATTCGTCGGAGGGACGAACCAGTCTGGCCGCTTGTAGACCTTGCTTGAACAGTTCCAGTCCGGGACCGAAGCCTTCCTCGAACTCACTGGGATCGAGGGGTTTCTCGTCCTTGTAGAATTTGTTTACGCCGACGAACAGAAAGTCGATTTGACCTTCGTACTTCTTCGCGATGTCCATCAGGGGTTCCGCATCCCTGATGCAGGGCGGGCACCACCAGGCCCAGAAGTTCACGAACAGGGGCCGGCCCCGGAAGTCCTCCAGGGTCACCTTCGTTCCATCCAGGGCGTACACTTCGAAGTTTGGCGCCATATGGCCGATCTCGGTGCCGATCGCCACGGCCTCGCTTTCGTTTCCGCCGATCGGTTCGCTTTCGTTTTCACCGGGCGTCCCGCTGCACGCGAATCCGAGTGTTCCGGCAAGCAGGCCCGGCATCAGTAGCGTCCGTACCGTTTCTTTCCACAAGCGCCGCATACGTTACCTCGCTTTGGGATATAGTAAGCAGAAGGCTGTTGGTATATCCGGAATGTAGATGATTCGCGGGTAACTTCGGTAAGTTTACCGGAATTGTCAACAACTATTTTGAAGACTGTGGACGGTCACAGGCCGCCCAGCGTCTTTTCGAATGCGCCAACCGCTACAGGTATATCCGGCTGGGACAGCACGGCCGATATCGCCGCGACGCCGTGGGCGCCCGCTTCAAGGCACTGTTCCGCGCGCCCGGGAGTCACGCCGCCGAGGGCAAACACGGGGATCGACACCGCGCGGACCGTTTCGGTCAGCGCCTGCAGCCCCCTGGGCGGACCATAGGCGGCCTTGGACGGCGTATCGTATACCGGGCCGAAGGTGATGAAATCGACCCCTTCCGCTTCCGCCTCCAGCGCCGCGTTCAAACTGTGTGTCGAGCGGGCGATCAGCGTACCCGCCGGCAGACGGTCGCGCGCCGTCCGCACAAGGCCGGTCGGCATACTCCCTTCGGGCAGATGAACGCCCTGGGCCCCGGAGGAGCGGGCGACCTCCAGGTTGCCGTTGACCATCACCAGGGGGCGGCAATCGCCGAGTTCTTCCAGCACCTCCCGGGTCAACGTCAGCAGATCGCGGGTATCCAGGTCTTTCTCCCGGATCTGGATCGCGCGGACGCCGGCGCGGCAGGCCTGACGCAACGCCAGGGCCAGGGATCGTCCGGCACATCGGGTTCGATCGCTGATCAGATAGAACCTGAAGTCTACCATGCAGCCTACTTCGAGGACGAATGGATCACGCCGCTCAGCGGACTGGAAGCGGAGGCATAGGCCTTCATGGGTATCCGGCCCGCTTCGTAGGCAAGGCGACCGGCTTCCACCGCCTTGCGCATGGCCACGGCCATTTTTACCGGATCCTTCGCTCCGGCCACGCCGGTGTTCATCAATATGCCGTCGCAGCCCAGTTCCATGGCCACGGACGCGTCGGAGGCCGTCCCGACCCCCGCGTCGACAATGACGGGTACCCGGCTGTTCTCGACGATGATGGCGATGTTGTGCGGGTTGCGAATACCCAGCCCGGAACCGATGGGCGCGGCGAGGGGCATGACCGCGACGCACCCCGCGTCTTCGAGTTTCATGCAGACGATGGGATCGTCGATGGTATAGGGCATGACATTGAAGCCCCGGTCGACCAGGTCGCGCGCGGCTTCCAACGTGGCCTCGTTATCGGGAAACAGGGTCTTCTCGTCCCCGATGACTTCGAGCTTTACCGTATCGGTGCCCAGGGCCTCCCGCGCCAGTTCGCAGGTCAGCACGGCGTCGCTCGCCGTATAGCATCCGGCCGTGTTGGGCAGGAGTTCGTACCGGTCGCGGTCGATATAGTCGAGCAGCGATTGTCCCGAGGGATCATCCAGATCGATCCGGCGAATGGCCACGGTAACCATGCCCGTGCCGCTCGCTTCGAAAGAATCGCGCATCAGTTCGAAATCGGCATACTTTCCCGTACCGAGAATCAATCGGGATTCCAACTCCAGGTCTCCAATTTTCAACGCGCACATGTTCATTCGCTCCTTTGCCTGTCCTGTTCGGGGTGGCAATGCGTATCACTTTCAATCATCCGCCCGCCACGGCCCGAATCACCTCGACCGCGTCACCGTCGCCAAGCGCGGTTTTTCCGTGTTCCTTTCGTGGGACGACCGCTCCGTTCAGCGCGACGGCGGTCCCCTCGGACGGTACGCCCAGATCCTTCAACAAATCGGCTATACTTGTGTTGCGGGGCAGTTGCCGGGATGTCCCGTTAATGGTTACAGTCATCGTTCGCCTCCCGGGAATCGGCCGGGTAGAACCGATCGGGCAAGAAGGGTCTCATGACCGGAGGGACCCTGTCGTGCAGGATTGCTTCGGCCATCAGGTCTCCGGTCAGCGGCGCCAGAAGAATGCCGTTTCGACCGTGACCCGAGGCCGCGAACAGGCCGGGCGTCCCCGTGGCCCCGAGCACGGGCCAACCGTCCCGCGCCACAGGCCGCAGTCCGGACCAGGTGGAATCCAGCGGGCAGGATTCCAGACCCGGCGCAAGTTCGAGCGCTCCCCGGAACAACCGCAGGACCCCGCTCAGGGTGACCTCTTTTCGAAACCCGGCCTCCTCGACAGTGGCACCGACGATCAGGCGCCCGTCCGACCGGGGAACCAGGTAGACTTCACTGGTGAAGATCGTATGCCTGAATGGCGGGACCGGGCCTGCCCGCAGAGCGAGTATCTGCCCGCGCACCGGGCGAACGGGGATACGATGTCCTGGCGAAACGCCATCGAGGTAGCGCGACCGGCAACCCATGGCGATCACCACCACCGGCGCGTTCCAGCGGCCGTCTGTCGTGTCGACCCCCGCTACGCGGCAGCCGTCCAGCACGATTTTCCGCGCGGTGACGCCTTCCCTGATCCCGCCGCCGTGCAGGCGCACCGACTTCGCCAGGGCCGTAACGACGTCCCGGTTCTCTACCTGGTGGTCGGCCGGGTAGCGCAGGGCCATGTGGATCCGGTTCGAGAGATTCGGCTCGAGGCGCCTGGCCTCTCGCACGGTCAGCCGCTCTACGGGTATGCCATCCCGGCGCTGTCGTTCGTACCTGGTCTCAAGCCGGTTCTGCCCATGGTCGCTCAACGCCGGATAAACCATCCCGGTCGAATTGTAATCGATGGGGCAACCGGTTTCTTCCCTGAGCGTTTCGATGAAACCGGCGTAGCGTTCCAGTCCGGTCCTGCACAGATCGAAATAAGGATCAGGTTCATCGAATTCGCAGTGGGGCGCCAGCATGCCCGCGGCCGCCCAGGACGCTCCACGGCCGGTCCGATGCTGCTCCAGCACCGTAACGGTGCTGCCGGAGAGACACAGCCGTCTTGCCACGGCCAGACCTATGATCCCGCCGCCGATGATCACGATGTCCGATCGCTGCGCCACGGAACCCCGCCACTTACACACCGGCAAAGAAAAAGCCGCTTCTTTCGAAACGGCCGCATTCAGCCGTTTCCCTACGCTGGCATAACCCAGGTCAGGTTCGAAGGGTCGTGATTCTCAGGCTCACGAAGAGCCGCCCCTAACGGTACTTGATAGTTTAAGGATTGCGGACGGCCGTGTCAACGGAATCTTCCCATGACGCAAGCCGGTGCCGCGTGGTCCGCCGTCCGGTTAACGGTGACGACGGTCGTTCCGCCGATGCGCTTCCGGGGCGGACCGGAAAATCAGATCAATCCGGCGTACCGGCGCATCAGCCATTCCGCCGTGAGCAGGCCAACGAGCAGGATCAACACGGCGGGATGATCCCATACCGTGGAGGTACGTATCTCCCGTACGGTTATTTCGTCCAGGTCGACGTCATCGGCCAGGCGGTCAGTTTCCGATGGGAAGTAGAATCTCCCGCCCGTCATGTCGGCCAACTGGACGAGAAGTTCCCGGTTCATGCGCGTTCTCTCATATTCGGCACCGGCCTCGCCCACGACGAATCCCCCCCTGTCCGTGCCCATCCGCCTGCCGTTCAATGCGGCGGCCGCCTCAAAGGAGTACGCGCCCGTGGGCAGATACTGAAGGCGTCCCGCGTATCGCCCCTGCCCCGTCGGAGAGAGATCCACCTGGAT
>LXNJ01000699.1_pt1 | contig 22125 bp, 16 predicted proteins | sample 809081 | NCBI WGS metagenome assembly LXNJ01 (sample SAMN04870510, study PRJNA318959) | sponge metagenome | biome: sponge; feature: marine sponge reef; material: water | host: Petrosia ficiformis | place: Greece: Milos, Mediterranean Sea | collected 2013-05-29 | depth 5-7 m | reverse complement strand
TTTCTCAGGCCGGCGGGCGGTTCCCGGATTGGACCCGCCTGCGCTGCTTTTCCGACTGCGCCAGGATGGCTTCCCCGATCATCGACACCAGCGCCAGGCCCAGCGCAAGCCGCCAGAGTTCCCGGCCCCCACGGGCTTCCCGGACCGCGGCTTCGGTGGAGGTTTCCGGTTCCACAATACGCAGGCGGGCTCCCGTGAACACCTTTTTCAGCCGATCCGTTGACGCAGGGGTTGGATCCCCTTCCACGGCATCGATACGAACGGCGAACCGGTCCGTCAGACGGTCCCGTGCGTAAATCTCCCAGACTCCGGGGATATCCACCACGCCGACCGGCCACACCGAGTTTACGCCGCGCTGTTCGGGCCAGATTGTTCGAGCCTCGCCCGCAGGAGGCTTGAGCAGAGCCTCACGGGCTTGAACCTCAGATCGGCTCCTGTAAACCACGTCGCCCACGAAATAGTCGGACCGGCCGGGAGAACCCGCCGCCAGATAACGGCTCAGCCGGTGCATTAGCGGAACGAAGAGTCCCGTCAGAGGCAGGTCGGTCCAGCTCAAGTCGGAATTCAGGCCGGCGGCGAACAATACCACGCGACCGGCGCCAGGGTTATATTCGGCCAGAACGGGGTCGCCGCCGTGAAACAGCAGAACAGGCTGCGACGAGTCGCCCAGCAGCACCCGGCAATACGCGAAAAACCGGGGCGTTTGCAGTCCTTCGGACGAACCAAAGTTCCTGAAGACCGCATGGTCCGGGAGCGTTTCGCGCAGCCTGTGATAGGTGGTACTCTGCCCGGGAGCGCCCTCTATGCCCACGAGCGACGCGGGAAACAGGCCCGGTAGCAATGCGGCATTGTAAAACCGGAAATCCACTCGATCCCCCAGGCCGATCAGCAGGCCCATTCCGCTTTGCACCCGATATTGAAGGATCTTCAAGGCGCCGGCGGACAGCCGTGACACGTTGAACAACATGGCCGTGTCCGTCCTGTGCAAGAGATCCGCGTTCAATTCATCAGGCCGGACCGACCGGACCGATACCGCCTGCCCGGACCCTGCATCCAGCGCTTTTGCGACGAAATAGGTCTCGTCTTCGTTCTCAGCCACCAGAAGCACGCTCACGCGCTCCGGGATGTCCAGAACCGACGTGTAGACGTTGTCCGCCGCCAGGTCGTCGTCACCCAGCTCGACGCGCAATGGGACCTGCCCTCCCCTCTCCGGAACGAACCGGAAGTGGAGACGTCGGGACGTGCCGGGCTCCGTACGAATCACCTGCTGACCGATCCGGCGTCCGTCAAGATAAACCTGTACCGGCGCCCGCAGCCGGACGGGGCCACCGTAATCCGTTAACGACACCCTCAGCGTAGACGCGCTTCCGGCGGCAAGGATTCCTTCGACCGGGGCAGCATGCCGGATGCCTATATTGTCCGGCTCAGACGTCCGAACCGGTACGCAGAACACGGTAAAATCCCTTCCCTTAAAGAGCGTATCGGGTATTTCCGACCAACCGTTCGCGGCAAAATCCGAAATGACGTATAGCTCCCTGTTCGGTATCTCCGTTTGAGAGACGCGCGCCAGTGCAGCCTCCAGCGCGGGTTGAAAATCCGTTCCACGATGCGTGTACCGCATCACCTCGAGCTTCGCCGCAAGACGATCGGGACGCCCGGATTCGATCTCCTCCGCCCCGTCATCCACCTGGAACAGGCGTACATCGTCCTGGGCATTGAACAGCTGCAGAATCTCTTTCGCCCGGTTACGTGCGCGGTCGAACAGGGTTCCATCGGGTACCCTGAAACTCATGCTCAGTGATCGGTCCAGCAGAAGCCCCGCAGACGTCCGCACCGCGCCGTCGCCCGCGACGCCCTTTACCCTGGGACGCGCAAATCCAAGTACCAGAAACACGATGACCAGTGTGCGAAGAATCAACATCAGAACCTGCTTCAACCTGAAACGACGCATTCGATCCTGTTGAAGCGACTGAAGGAGAGCCACGTTGCTGAAGGCAACGGTCACGGCCCGCCTGCTGTTGAGCAGGTGAATCGCCAGCGGCAGCAGCGCGGCCCACAGCCCGTGCAGTACCGCAGGCGATGAAAAGGATAGACCGAACATGACGATCAGTCCCTCAACGAAACCCACGATGAACCCGTGGGTCCGCTTCACGTACAAAAAAAGCCTGCTTCACAATTGATCGCAGGCTGACGTTCAAACCGGAGCGTTCCATCAGGAATGAAGTTTCTCTTCTTCCTCAATACAGGTGATCAGGGCCTCCGTGTCTTCCGATTCAATGAGATGCCGGCGAAACGCCTCGCCTTTGAGCAGCCGCGAGATACGCGCCAACGCCTTGATATGCGGCCCGGAAACATCCATTGGAGAAACCAGCAGGAAGAAAATGAAGGTCGGCTGGTCGTCCAGCGCGTCGAAGTCGACGCCTTCCCGCTTGATGCCCAGCACACCGCCCAGTTCGCTCACGAATTCGGATTTGCCGTGCGGAATGGCGATGCCATGACCGATGCCGGTACTCATAATTTCCTCGCGAAGAAGCACCGCTTCGAGGACCTTTGGTCGGTCGGTGATTTTTTCATTGTCTACGGCATCGACCAGCTCCTGGAGGATTTCCCGCTTGTTCCGGCCCCTCAACCCGGCAATTACCGACCTGCCCGAAAGAATCTCCATCAGGGTCATGAATACGTCTCCCGCGAACACCCCGAAACCACCGTCTTTTTCCGGTGCCTGGACAGCCTGGCCCGGCGAAGCGCAAAAATAACCGATAGCTTGTTCGTAGTCAAGGGAAAAGGCATAAAAAAACAGGGGGATACGCCAATCTCCGGACGGCTGACCCATGCCGTAGAAAACGACGGCGCCAATGAGAGCTCAGACGTCGCCCGACATGAGCCCGGGTACAGTCTATCCTGCCGTCCGGCCTCGGATGAGGAGTTCTCTTTCGTAACTGCGCAGCAGGTCCGATCGGGTGATTATCCCTTCCAGGTCTTCTCTGGAACCCGAGCGAAAAACCGGCAGCGCATCCGTATCCGTTTTTGAAAACTGAACCAGAGCATCCGCAAGCGAACTTGATGGCTCCAGGGCAGGCGGCGGATTTCCCATTACGTCTTCGGCGATGAGCAGCGCATGCATATCGTACTCGAGCATCACTTCCCTGATGTCGTGAAACCAGATCATGCCCTTGAACCGGCCCCTGTCGTCCATAAGCGGGAAATCCTGCAGATTGCTTCGGCCGATCAGGTCGACAATCTCGCGCAGTGGCGTGTGTTCTCTGATAAAGTCGAAGTCCGTGCGTACGATCCGGGAGACCGGTAGTTTTTCCAATACCGACAGATCCCGACCCTGGTGTATATTCAAACCCCTGCGCCGGAGTTTCAGAGAATAGATGGACTCACGCTCGATTACGCGCGCCATGACGACCGCCAGAACGGTGGTAAACAACAGGGGCAGTATGAGACGGTAGTTTCCGGTCATTTCGACGATAATCAGGGAGGATGTCAAAGGGGCGTGCGTCGTTGCAGCGACGAAAGCGCTCATGCCGACCACAGCGTATGCGCCCGGGGGGCTGATGACACCAGGCAGCCAGGTCTGTGCGAGGCGGCCGAAAGCGCCGCCGAGCGTAGCGCCCACGAAAAGCGATGGCGCGAAAAGACCGCCCGAAGCACCCGAGCCAACCGTCAACGAGGTGCTAAGCAGCTTCAACCCCAATAACAGACCCAACGTGGGCAGCAAAATCTGCCCTTGAAGCGCGGCGCCCACGATCTCGTAGCCCACGCCCATTGCCGGAGGGCATCCAAGACCGATAAGCCCCACCAGCGCGCCGCCGATGGCCGGCTTCAGCCACGCAGGCATTCCGAATGCCCGCCGGTTGAAGAGATCTTCGGTGGCATACAGCATCCTGATGAAGACGGCGCCGACAACACCCGCGACAATAGCCAGAAAAACGTACCATCCAAGCTCGTGGAGGTTTACGAACTGATAGTCCGGCACCTCGAATACCTGGCGTTCTCCCATATAGGCTTTTGCAACGACGGCCGACATCACGGAAGAGATGACCACCGGCGTAAATGCGGCAATTGTAAAGTCCGCCAGGATGATTTCCAGTGAAAAAAGCACCCCTGCGATCGGCGCGTTGAAAATGGCCGAGATTCCTGCCGAAGCGCCGCAGGCAATCAGCGTTCTCAGGTTCGCTTCTGAGAATCTGAACAGTCGGCCGACAGTGGAGCCCCAGGCGGCCCCGATCTGGATTATGGGACCCTCGCTCCCGGCCGACCCGCCGGAGCCGAGTGTGAATGCGGAAGCAAACGCCTTGGCAACCATCACCCGCGCCCGAATCACTCCCCGCCTGGTGATGATCGCGTTCATGACTTCCGCAACGCCGGGACCTCGCGCCTCCACCGCGTAGAAGCAGGCGATCAAACCGGCGGCCAGGCCGCCCATGGCAGGAATGAGTGGAAACAGCAAGGGGCTGCCCAGAAGTGCGGGCGCGTCCACGAGCAGCAATCTGTGCGCCACGTCGAGCAGCCACTGAAACAGAACGGAACCCGCCCCGCAGCCGACACCGATCACAATGGCCAGACTGATCAGGATGGTCTGTTCGCTGAGGTTTAACCGGGGGAAAAGCCGAGCGATCCTGTCGCGGAAGCGTTTTGCCGCGTTGAGGGGGGCCGATCTGGCTGGCGAGGGATCAACGTCCACCGTTAACCCTAATCCGAAAAAAAACAGCAACTCGGCGACGCGACGAAAACCCCTGAAACGGGGCGCAACGGTCGCCAAAAGGACGTTTCTTCAGTTCACGCCCAGTGACCTGGTGTATCCTGGTAATCAGCCGTCAAATCGCCTTTATCCACTTGCCTATATTCGATTTTACGTCCAGGAAAAACAACAAGTCGAGGTTAGATCCCTTTTTTGCAATTGCCGGTCGTCGGGGACAATGCTGAATTCGACGCCTGAGTATACCCCAGGCCACATGCACTGTCAAGCGGAAAGCGGGTATTGCAGGGTTTGCGAAAACTTGAAACATTTAGGCCGAATCGGCGTGAAACGGAGGGAAATCTGCACTTATCCGCCGGAAATCCACCCTGTCCGCAGCGTTGTCGCTCCGGCTCCGACCCGTTCGAAACCGAAAGGAATTCAATGCGCTCCGTTGAACACGTACCGGCGTTTTTCGCCTGGATATGCATCGCGTTTCTGTTGTTGCCAACCGCGGTTTTCCCACTGCCGCCGACAACCGCGGATTCCCTTTACGCACGTGGACAATCCGCGGAACGCATGGAAGACGTACGCGAAGTCGTCTCCAGGCTCAACGCGGCGTTGCCCTCCACCGCCCATCCCGCCGGTACGCTGATCCGAATTGGCAATCTCTACGTACGGCTGCAGGAGGCGGACAGCGCGGAGATCGCCTTCGACGCCGCGGTCGAAATGGACAGCACGCTGGCGGGCGCCTATCTCGGGCTGGGCGAGGTCCTGCTCGAACTCCGGAACCGGCCCAGAGCCGCCCTCGTCCCGCTGCAAAAAGCCGTAGACCTGGATTCCACGTATGCGGAAGCCCACTACATGATGGCCCGTGCTTACCTGCGATCCAGAAAGACCACGGCCGCGAGGCGAGCCGCGGACAGGAGTATACAGGTCGAGCCGAATTACGCGGCGCCATACCTGTTTCTGGCAAAACTCTACCAGCGCGAGAACAACAACCAGGCTGCCTTTACGTTTTATAAGGCGTATCTCGAGCAGCGCCCGAACGATCAGACCGCGGCCTATGAATTCGCGGTTGAACTCCTCAAACAGAAGGAACTGGATAATGCGCGGGAAATTGCCGAACGGCTTGGGGGGTCGCGCGGCCTGCCTATCGTCGCCCAGGCGCTCATGGCCGACCGTGATTATGAAGGCGCGCTGGGGGCCTTTACGGAATATATCGACGGCTTGCCCCCTGAAGAACAGGCCCTCTTCGAAGACATTTCGCTGGTCGGCCTTTCCCACGAAGTGAGAGCCTATCGTACAACCACGCCGGCGACGCGGGAGGCATTCCTGCGTAATTTCTGGCTCAGAAAAGATCCCTTCAAATCGTCGGCCGGCGCAATGCGTCGCGCCGAGCACTACCGCCGGGTCTGGTATTCCCGTACCTTTTTCGGAAAGAAAAATTTCCCGTATGACAGGCGGGGAGAGATATATATCCGCTACGGTGAGCCGGATTTCCGATCGAGCTGGAGGGAACTGAACGCCCAGATGCCGCTGAACGTCCAGCGCGTCCAGGAACGCATGGCCCACCAGCTTTACGGAAACAAGGCCCTGGCACTGACATTCGTGGGTCCCGTCTATCCGATTCGTTCCGCCCAGGCCTCAGAAAATACGTGGCGAAACTCGGAGGTCCGCGCAACCTCGCAGCCGATTCAGACAATAGACGAAGCCGCGGTCGGCCTGCAACGCTACAAACCCATTACCTCCAGCGGCGACTGGTCCGCCGTTCCCTGGGCGGTCTGGATCTACGCCGATATCGACGGCGGCATTGAAATTGCCTTCACGGACGAATTCAACACCGGCAACTTCGACTACGCGCCGGAACCGGTGATGGGCCCGGAAGACATCAATGAATACAACATGCAAAGCCGCGGCGGACCATTCCGCAACATGGTCAACCGGCTCAACGCCCTCTCCCCCGCGGCGCGGATGACGCGGGTTGCGAGCAAGGAACCCGAACGATTCGCTTTCGAAGCGCTGGAACCGCTGGACTATTATTATGAAGCCCTTTCCTTTCGCGGACTTGACGGCAAGACCGAACTGCAACTCAACATCGGCCTGCCGATCGACAATGTAGCGCGGCGCGAAGACATCGACACGACCGTTGTCGTCAACCGCCGCGTCGCGCTTGTCGACAGCCGCAAAGGCCGACTTTACAAACGCAGTGACGACCTCGCCGTGCCGGTTACGGACGACAACCTGGGACGGAGCCTGCTGGCACTGGACCGCGTTGATATTGCCGCCGCGCCAGGCGTATATCAACTCGCGGTGGAGGCCTGGAGAAAAAAGACGGACATGCTCCAGGTTTATCAGCAGACGCTGGAACTGCCCGACTACCGCGGCGACGAACTCATGATGAGCGACATCCAGATCGCACAGAACGTGGATGAAGCCCGTGAAGGTGCCAATCCGAAGTTCGTACGCAAGGGTTGGGATATTCTCCCGGCGCCGTCGCGCACATTTTACGTGGGCAGATCCGTTTTTGTCTACTTCGAAGTCTACAATCTCGAAAAGGACGCCTTCGGGAACACCCGTTACGAAGTGACGTTCGAGGTCATCTCCAAGTCCACAAGTGCCAAATCCCCCAGGACGTTTCTGCCCAGAATCCGGAAAGACGGCGAATCCATTGAAGTCAGATATGAGCAGGCGGGTACGGAAATCTCGGTCTCTGACTTTGTTGAACTGGACCTGGGACAGGCGGATCCGGGTCGCTATTCGCTGCACATGACGGTCAAGGACCTGAATGGCGACCGCCTCATTAAACGGGACAGCATTTTCCGCATTGCGTCGCCCCCGCGCCGGCGTTAGAGACGCAGGGAGGGTAGACGGGTCGGCCGGACGATTCCGCGATCCGTCCAATTACTCTACTCGCATCACCAGGGTGCCGGACACACGATCGTGTAGCGCCTGCCGGTCCGGATGACGTCGCGTGATCCAGACGAGTGCAAGTCCCAGCAGAGAGCCGGAATAAAGGACGATCCGCCAGAGATGCAGACCTTCGGCATCAAACTCCGGAGGCGGCGTCAGGACGCGTCCGGCGCCCAATGCCACCTGATGGGGTTCCGCATAAGGGTTCAGGACAGACAGGACAATCAAAATCGCGAAAAAAGGCGTCCACTTCACCGCGGAACGGACAAACGCCCTGGCCCGCCCCAGCGGGCCGCCATCCACGGAAATGACCCTCAAGCTCGTCATGATCTTGCCCGGGGTCTGCCCCCTGCGCGCAAGAAAAATGGTACAGTAGATCAGCGTGATCCCGTACTCAAGAACCAGCGCCGCTATTGGCGAGGGCGTGACCTCTCTCAGGGTCCGGGAAAGCGGCAGATCCAGCAGCTTCAACATCAGCATGTCAATGACCACCGCGAGTAACCGCCGTCCGAGCCCGGCCATTTCATCGTGCATCAGCATCGCCGTTCGCCCCTCCTTTATTGCGCGGCACGTGAAGCTCGATCGGCAGGTATTCCCGGAATCGCAAAAAATCGCCATTGGTGGTCAGGACCGGCATCTCGTACCGATGCGATACCGCGCAAATCAGGAAGTCCGTATTCGATCCCTGAACGCCCCGGCTTCGGCTCAGGTCGAAAAATTCGGCCGCGCATTCATAGTCGGGAGCCTCCAGCTGGAGGTCCGGAAACGCCCTCAGACGACTTCGAAGTCCGTCGAATTGAACTTGCGAACGAATTCCGGATAGAATCTCCTGGCGGACCGGTCCAATCAGTTGTACCCGAACTTCACGGACAAGCTCAGCGAGTTCCTCGACGACAGGATGATTCGAAACGACGTTGCGCCGCAGCGACAGGGACCAGACGCTGGTATCAACCATTACCTTCATTTCCGATTCCGCTGTTTCCTGTAATCAAAGTCCGGATCGTAGTCGATTGTATTGAACAGACCCAGTATCTGGAGTTGCCTGCGGCGCTGGACATACTCTTCCAGAGCCTCGGTGACAACAGCCCTTTTCGTTCTGTGCCCGCCGACCCGGCGGGCTTCCTCGATCAACGCGTCGTCAAGCGCAAGATTGGTTGCCACTGTGAACCTCCCTGTTTACACATTAATCTACACAAAATTATGTGTAGATTCAAGCGGAAAATCCGGAGACCAGCGAAATTCCTGCCTCGAACGGACGATTTTCCGCGTACCTTATGTGGCGTTACCTGAGGAGGTGTGAACCTTGAGACTCGTTCAGTTTCGCGATCCATCCGCCCCCGAGACCTCGCGTCTGGGGCTGGTCGAAAACGAGGTGGTACTGGATCTCTCGGCGTGCGAGCCCTTCCCCGCCTCGGTCTTCGACCTCTACTATAACCACGGAGGCGACGGCGCCGGATTGGACCGGGTCGTGGAAGCCATCGACACCGCCGGAGCGCGTTCCTACCGCCTGGCGGACCTGATGTGCAACGATCCATACGCCGGACGGCCACACCTGGTCCCGCCCGTAACCGCGCCGCCCGGCCATCCCCACCGGTTGCGGGTGTGGCTGGCAGGCGTGACCCATGCGGACAGCGCCAGGCTGAGGGAAACCGAAGCGAAAGAGGCTACCGGCGGCGCCGTTAACGTATACGATCAGAAATACAGGGAATGCGCGCAGGGCGGCATACCCGAACTCTTCGCGAAGACCGACCCGGACGCGCTGGCCGGCCATCGGGGGAAGATCGCCCGCCCTGACGGCACCCGCCGTCTCGTGCCCGAGACCGAACTGGTTACCGTTTACGGGCTGGACAACCGCGGCCGGATTGAGCGTCTGGGCTTTACGGGCGGGAATGATTATACCGACAACGGTATTGAAGCCGAAAACCCGTTGAATCTTCCCCAGGCAAAGAACTGGCACGGAGGCTGCGCCAGCCTGGGGCCGGCTCTGGTTACGGACTCCGAATTCGACGATGCCAGCGTCGCCGTCTCATGCGAAATCCTGCGAGACGACAGACGAATCGCGCGCAAGGCCGGACGCACCGGACAAAGCCATCTCAATATGCCCGGCCGGCTCTTCCACCTGGAGCGGTCTCTTTTCAGTCGCCTCCCCATGGCGGAAAAAACCCTGCAACTGTTGTACTGGGGCACGCCCATCGTCTTTTCGGAAGCCGACCTTCCCAATGGCCTTCAGCTTGACGACACCGTCAGGATGTCGTTCGGCGGTATCGGCGACCTGCAGAATACGATCGGTCCATTCACCAGAAACCGCCAGTTGGCCAGGCTGGAAGCCAGCCGGCGGTAAACCGTCATGGCGGCAGGCGGCGGACCCGCGCCTACAGGACCCGATCGTGCCCCCACGGATCCTGTTTGACGATCTCAAATTCCTTGACTGGACTTCGGCCGCGGGGCGCGTCATGCAGCGTGGAAGGATTGTAGGAGGCCCCTGCCAGCTTCAGCAGCGATTCCAGCTGGGGCTGACCCAGCGTCAGTCCTTCGAGAAACATCTCCTCGCCGTTGATGTCCTTTACGGTGGTGCCTTCCGGCCCCACGAAGACCCGGCGCAACGCTCGCATGTCCGCCCGGTGTTCCCGGAAATACGCAAGCGCGCGGGCGGGGTCCCCGCCGTCGTACCTGAGTGCCGGCATCGATTGCCTCCGTGTTTGGAGCGTACACGTAATCCTTTCCTGAAGTCGGGAATCAGGTAGAATATGGAGGGCCGCCGGAAATCGGGCAAGCGGATTCAATTACCGTCCGCTCCAATTCGTCATTATCCATATGGCAATCCTCCAATGGGACAGGTCAAAACATCGCTTGCAGACCGGACGCGATTGAGTTATATTTTACAGTCCATTGCTGTCAATTTCGCTTAACTTATTGGAAATATTATAGAAAATGCATCGCGCCCGGTCATGGACCGGGACGGCAGGCTGGTGTCGGGTGTCTCGCTGCCCGTTGAATAAGTCCATCCGGGCTGCCTGCCTGTGCGGTGCACGCAGACAGGCATCCGGCCCCTGTGGACGAAATACTGCGTTGCGCTCCCTTCCCGAATCCCCCGATTCGACGCGGTCGCGCGCCTTGTCTTCGGCCTCACCTGCACAGCGACTTTTTCAACGGACTGCAAGTACGCCGTTTGTCCATCGATAAGGAGAACCGCAATGGCGGAAAGCGCCAGAGTACAAATTGACGGGCGGCCGGGTGAATTTCCGTTTCCGGGCATCCCCGACGTGGGCGACGGCGGCGATGCCGCAATCTGGGTAGAAAAACACATCAGCCAGGGCGCCTGCACCTATCCTATCACGTCTTCCTCGATTCTGGGCGAGAAATACAGCGCGGTGGTGTCAAATGGCGCGGTGAACCTGTGGGGCGATACCCTGGTTTTCATAGAGCCTGAATCCGAACACAGTTCGGCTTCTGCGTCCGAAGGCTTTGCCGTTGCCGGCGGTCGGGTCACGAATTTCACCTCCGGCCAGGGCCTCGTTCTGATGAAAGAGGTGCTCTACACGATCTCAGGAAAACGCCTTCCCGCCGTCTTCCATATCGGCGCGCGCGCGCTCACCTCGCAATCGCTCAACGTACACGCGGGCCACGACGATATCATGGCCGTGGCCGACTGCGGTTGGGGCATCGTATTTGCCCGCAATACCCAGGAGGTTATGGACACGACGCTCATCGCCCGCCGTGCGGCGGAAGCCTCCCAGACGCCGTTTATGGTTGTGCAGGACGGGTTTCTCACAACCCACACGGTCCAGAACGTCACGGCCATAGAGCCGGAACTGATGAAGCTATTTGTCGGGCGTCCGGAAGACAAGATCCAGAATCTGATGGATACCGATAACCCGATGATGAGCGGCGTGGTACAGAACCAGGACAGCTACATGAAGGGCAAGATCGCGCAGCGGTATTTTTACGATCGCGTGCCCGACGACCTGCTGGAAGCCATGCACGAATTCTACAAGATGACCGGCAGGCGTTACGGCATGATCGACGGGTACCGGCTTGAAGACGCCGAATACGTCATCGTGGGCATGGGCAGCATGCTGGAGACCGCCCAGACGGCCGTCGACTGGTTGCGGGATACCGAGGGTCTGAAAGTGGGCGCCCTTCACGTCACGTCGTTCCGCCCGTTCCCGGGCGCCGAAATCGTGGAAGCGCTCAAGGGGGCGAAGGCCATTTCCATTGTCGAACGAATGGACAACCCGCTCGCGCAGTCCAATCCGCTGACCGCCGAAATCAAGGCCGCCTTCGCCGATGCCGCCGGCGGCGCCGTCGGGTATCCGCGAATCGAACGAATTCCGAAGATCCTCTCAGGGATGGCCGGCCTGGGAAGCCGTGACGTCCGGCCGGGCGACTTCATTGCCACTGTGAGAAATATGCAGGCGGCCGCACCCAGGCAGAAGGAACTTTTCGTCCTCAATATCGAACACGAACTGGCCCTCCGGAGGCAGCCCGATCCAAGCACGCGGGAGATTGGCGCGTTTGCGATGCGCGGGCACTCGGTGGGCGGGTACGGTTCCGTAACCACGAATAAAGTCATTGCCACGCTGCTGGCAAACCTCGGGCTTCACGTTCAGGCCTACCCGAAATACGGATCGGAAAAGAAGGGGCTGCCCACCACCTACTACCTGACCGCGGCCAACGAACACATCCGGACCCACTCCGAACTGGAAGTGGTGGACTTCGTGCCGCTCAATGACGTCAACGCCTTCAATACCGCCAATCCGCTGGCCGGCGTTGTCGACGGCGGCATGGTCTTTATCCAGAGTCCCCACACCGAGGCAGAAAGGGTATGGGACAATATTCCCGGATGGGCGAAGAAGATGATCCGTACCAGACACATCAAACCCCTTGCCCTCAACGCCGTCAAAATTGCCCTTGAAGAAGCGCCGTCGCCGGATCTGATGCAGCGTTTCCAGGGTATTGTCCTTCTCGGGATCTTTCTGAAACACACGCCGTTCCAGAAGGATCTGAATCTCACGGAAGACGAATTGTTCGTCAACGTGGAAAACGCGGTCAACAAATACTGGGGCAACAAGGGCAAGGGCGTCGTGGACGCCAACATGAACGCGATCATGAGAGGTTACCGGGAAGTATTCGAAGTCTCGCGGGAACTGATCGAAAGCACAATCGACCAGGAAACGGACGATCTTCCGGCGGGCCTGGTCTCGATCGGGTGCTGACCGGTCGTTCCGATTTCTCCAAGGGCACAGTGCCATCTATTGGCGCTTAATAGTCTTATATCGGCATCAGGGCGCCACGCTCCAGACCCGCAACGACCCCGCCCATTCCGAACGTTCAAGCTGAACCGGGAGCAAAAACCATGTCGACCAATGGCAATAGCGAGTCAGCCGCACTGCTGAGCGTCAGTTCATTGCAGGAAATGGACGAGGAGCCGATCTCCTCGGCGCCGCTCAACCTGCATACCCTGCTGGATATCGAAGATTTCAACGGACGCGTTGTGGCGGGGTACAATACAGGCATTGCCGAACAGGGGCTGCCCGCAGACGTGGGCGTTGCCCGCAGCCTGGTGGGCCCGGGTACCGGCGCCTTTCGCGACTTCAGCTACATCGCCCCCGAGATCCCGGAATTCATCCAGGAAAACTGCGTTGGCTGCATGGACTGCGTCACCGAATGCCCGGATACGGCCATCCTTGGAAAAATTACCACCCGCGAGGAACTCGACGCGGCGCTGGCCAAGACCACCGATCCCGACCAGAGAGAATTCCTGCGCAACCAGTTTTCCGAGACTTCGAAGTACTACAAGAACTTTGAGAAGAAAGGCAAAGAGGGCGCTTATTTCGGTATCTTCATAGACCCCACCAAATGCAAGGGGTGCGCCGAATGCGTCGAGGTCTGCGCCGATAAAGACGCCCTGAAGATGGTCACCAAGACGGAAGAAAACCTGGAGGATTTCCGCGCCGCCTGGGACTTCCACAACGACCTGCCGGAATCTCCAAGCGAATATATCCTCGAAAAATCCGTTCAGGACATGATGCTGGCCGAACGGTCTCTCCTCTACGTGGGCGGCGCAGGATCCTGCATGGGCTGCGGAGAAGCCACGGCCCTTCGTATGATGCTGGCATCCACGGGTTATCTGCACGGCCCTGAAAACCTCGGTCTTGTGGCCTCCACAGGTTGCAACACCGTCTACACCTCCACCTATCCATACAATCCCTACACGGTGCCCTGGACCAACTCCCTCTTCGAAAACGGACCCACCGATGCCATGGGAGTGCGTGCCCGCTGGGACCAGATGGGCTGGCAGGACAAGAAGATCTGGGTTATCGGCGGAGACGGCGCGATGCTCGACATCGGTTTCCAGGCACTCTCGCGGATGCTCATGTCAGGTATGGATATCAACGTCCTGGTCCTGGATACCCAGGTCTATTCCAATACCGGCGGACAGGCCTCCACCTCCAGTTACATGGGGCAGAACACCAAAATGTCCGTCCACGGTTCCGCGGTTCCGGGAAAAACGGAACGCCGAAAGGAACTCGGCCAGATTTGCATGATGCATCCGGACACCTTCGTGGCCCAGACCATCTGCAGCCTGCAGAACCACTTTTACCGCGCGATCGCCGCGGCCAACGAATTCGACGGCCCGGCCGTTATCAACGTCTTCACCACGTGCCAGCCCGAACACGGTGTGGGAGACCACCTGGCCGGACACCAGGCCAAACTTGCCATGGAATCCAGGGCATTCCCCATCTTCATCTACGATCCGCGCAAGGGAGAACGCATCAAGGAGCGGCTGGATCTCCGGGGAAACCCCGCCGTAAAGGACGACTGGTATACCATTCGCAAAACCGGCGAAACCGTCGACTTTGTCACTTTCGCCCGGACTGAAGGGCGTTTCGCCAAGCACTTCGACAAAGACGGAAACCCTTCCGAAACCCTGATGGCCGCCCAGGAAGACCGCCGGCAGAACTGGCGCATGCTCCAGGAGATGGCCGGCATTATCTGAAGGCACGCCGCAGAAAATTCAATGGATCGTTGCACGAAAAGCCTCTGGAGGCGTGCCTCCGGGGGCTTTTTTTTCTTTATCGCCCGGTCAAACTGCATGAAGGGGCAACAAATTTGACTTTTCAGGCGTCTACCGGTAAATTCAGAAGCCTCCGGGACGTTGAACAATCCGACCGGACCGGCCGCCCCCGGACAAAACCGTTCCGCCGGGCTGGCGGTCCCGGCACCCGGGTGCGATCGACCGCGCACGTCAAATCATAACGAGGCAGTGAATGTCAGATAAAGTCGTCCGAGTTCCCTCCCGCGACGTGGACCCGGCAGAAACCCGGGACTGGATCGAATCGCTCGACTACGCCCTCGAAAACTACGGACCGGACCGGGTGCGCTTCCTGTTCAAGAAAATCGAAGAGTGGGCGCACCGGGCGGACGTTGTCATCCCGTTCAGCGCCAATACACCCTATGTCAACACGATTCCCGTGGACCAGCAGCACCCGTACCCGGGCAACCGCGAAATCGAACGTCGAATCAAGAGCATCATTCGATGGAACGCCATGGCAATGGTGGTACGAGCCAACCGGGAATACGACGGGATCGGCGGCCACATTTCCACCTATGCGTCGGCCGCCACGCTGCTCGAGGTGGGTTTCGACCACTTCTTTCACGGCCGGGGCAATGGATTCCTGGGCGACCAGGTGTATTTCCAGGGGCACGCCGCGCCGGGTGTCTACGCCCGGGCGTTCCTCGAAGGCAGGATCGACGAGCAAGCCCTGGAAAATTTCCGTCGCGACCTCCGGCGTCCCGGCGGGCTGTCCTCCTATCCGCACCCATGGCTGATGCCCGACTTCTGGGAATATCCAACCGTGTCCATGGGCCTGGCGCCTATAATGGGCATCTATCACGCGCGGTTCAACCGCTACCTGGAGGATCGGGGCCTCAGGGACACGTCCGGCTCCCACGTGTGGGTCTTCATGGGCGACGGCGAAACCGACGAACCCGAATCCCTTGGCGCAATCACCCTCGCGTCCAGGGAAAAGCTGGACAACCTTATTTTCGTGATCAACTGTAATCTCCAACGGCTGGACGGCCCGGTACGCGGCAACGGCAAAGTGATCCAGGAATTGGAAGCCGCGTTCCGTGGCGCCGGCTGGAACGTCATCAAAGTAATCTGGGGGGACGACTGGGACCCGTTGCTGAATCGAGACCACGACGGTATTCTGGCTGAACGCATGAATGAAGTGGTGGACGGACAATACCAGAAATATACGGTGGAATCGGGCGACTACATCCGCAGGGATTTCTTCGGAACCCATCCAAAACTGCTGGACATGGTCGACCACCTATCGGACGAGCAGTTGCAGAAAATGCGCCGTGGCGGGCACGACCCGGAAAAGGTCTTCGCCGCGTACAAGTCTGCTGTTGAGCACAAGGGGTCGCCCACCGTCATCCTGGCGAAGACAATCAAGGGTTACGGAGTAGGCGAATCCGGCGAGGGCCGGAACGTCTCGCACCAGCAGAAGAAACTGAACGAAGACGAACTTCGGGAATTCCGGTCCCGCTTCGGTATCCCGATCTCCGACGACAAAGTCGCCGCCGCGCCGTTCTACCGGCCTCCTGAAGACAGCCCCGAGATAAGATACCTGAAACGACGCCGCGAGGAACTGGGCGGGTATCTGCCGAGCCGGCAGGTCAACACGGAACCCCTCGCCGTTCCCGGGCTGGACCTCTTCGACGAATTCCTCAAGGGCACGCGGGGGCGGGAGGCGTCGACGACGATGGCCTTCGTGCGGATGTTCTCCAAGCTCCTGCGCGATCCCCATATCGGCAAATTCATTGTGCCCATCATTCCGGACGAAGCCCGCACGTTCGGCATGGAACCACTTTTTCGACAATGCGGAATCTACTCCCACGTCGGCCAGCTCTACGAGCCCGTAGACGCCGACAGGCTTCTGTATTACCGGGAAGTCCGGGAGGGTCAGATCCTGGAAGAAGGCATCAACGAAGCCGGTTCCATGTGCTCGTTCATCGCCGCCGGCACCGCCTATGCGACCTGCGGCGTGAACACCATTCCGTTTTTCATCTTCTATTCCATGTTCGGCTTTCAGCGCATCGGTGACCTGATCTGGGCCGCCGCGGACATGCGGTGCAAGGGGTTCCTTCTGGGGGGCACCGCCGGCCGGACAACGTTGAACGGAGAGGGCCTCCAGCACCAGGACGGCCACAGCCACGTTCTGGCCAATACCGTACCCAATCTGCTTACCTACGATCCTGCCTATGCTTACGAAATCGCGGTCATCGTTCAGGACGGGATCCGGCGGATGTACGGCAATCAGGAAGACATCTTCTATTATCTGACGCTTGGAAACGAACCCTATGACATGCCGGCCATGCCCGAGGGCGCCGAGAAAGGCATCATCAGAGGCATCTACAAACTCAAGGAGGCCTCACTGGAAAGTGCCGCGCACCAGGTTCAGCTGTTCGGCAGCGGCGCCATACTCAGGGAGGCCATTCGCGCCCGGAGTATTCTGGCTGAGAGATTTAGCATCTCCGCGCAGGTCTGGAGCGTTACCAGCTACAAGGAACTTCGTAGAGACGCCCTCGAGACCGAGCGCTGGAACCGATTACACCCATCGGAACCGGCACGCAAACCCTACGTCACAGAAGTGCTCGAAGACGCCAGGGGCCCCGTCGTGGCTGCTTCCGATTACATGAAAATCCTGCCCGACATGATCCGACCCTGGGTGCCGCTGGACCTTGTGGCGCTGGGTACCGACGGCTTCGGAAGAAGCGATACCAGAGAGGCGCTTCGCCGGCACTTCGAAGTCGATGCCGAATCCATCGCCATCGCCGCGCTCCACGCCCTCTCAAGCCAGGGAAGAATCGGTTCGGACCTGCTTGCACGGGCCATCGAGGACCTCGGTGTGGACCCCGAGAAATCGAATCCGGTCGCGGCCGGCCCAACATTGAGTTACGGATAGTCGTGTCACATACCGAAAGCAGGGAACCGGCAGGCAGCCTGTTTCCGGGTTGAAACGCCAGCGGCGCTTGCTGGATCTGAAAGGGAGGAACCGTGGCTGAGGAAGTCAGACTTCCGGACCTTGGCGAGGGCATCGATCAGGGCGACGTGGTGCGCATTCTGGTCTCGGAAGGAGATTCAATCGCGGTGGATCAGCCCGTCATCGAAATTGAAACCGACAAGGCGCTGGTTGAAGTCCCATCGTCAATTGCCGGAACCGTCGCTTCGGTCAACGTCAGGAATGCGGAACGCATCTCGCCCGGCGCCGTACTTATCACCGTCGACGCGGCACAGGCCGGGGACGCGCCGGAGACCGAGCGGGAATCGCGCGCGGCGGACAGGAATATCCGGCAGCTTCCGGCTGACGCGCCGATGGAACCGCAGGCGCCGCGGGCCCCGGTGAACGCGGACACGGACGAAGCGACGCCTGCCGCCGAGGAGACCTCACGCATCTCCGTGCCCGCTGCCCCTTCCGTGCGACGATTCGCCCGCGAACTCGGCGTCGACCTGCGTCAGGTCCCGGGCAGCGGCGCGGGGGGACGGATCACCCGCGAGGACGTAAAAGGTTACGTACAGTCATCCCTGAGCGAAGCAGGACAATCCGGTCCCGTCGTCGCGCCAGAACTGCCGGACTTCACCCGATGGGGCCACGTCGAGCGACAGCCCCTGCCCGGGGTACGCAGAACCATTGCGCAGAACGTGAGCACGGCCTGGGCACAGGTTCCCCACGTCACGCAGTTCGACCGGGCTGACGTGACGGACCTGGAGGCTTTCAGGCAGCGGCACAAGACCGGTACCGAAGCGCGGGGCGGCAAGCTCACGCCCACGCCATTTGTACTGAAAGCCGTTGTCAGCGCGCTGAAGGCCTTCCCGCAGTTCAACGCCAGCCTGGACCTGGCCGCCGGACAGCTCGTTCTCAAGCACTACTATCACATCGGCGTGGCCGTTGATACGGAAAGGGGCCTGCTCGTGCCGGTTCTCCGCGACGTCGACCGTCGGGGCGTCTTTGAACTGGCCATACAACTCGACGACCTCGCCCGCCGAACGCGAGAGGGACGGGCGGACCTCGAAGAGCTGCAGGGCGGCACGTTTACCGTCACCAACCTGGGTAGTATCGGCGGAACTTCCTTCACCCCGATCGTCAACTTTCCCGAAGTCGCCATTCTCGGCATGGGACGGTCCCGGCAGGAACCTGTCGTGCGCGACGGGCGCATCGAAGCCCGTTTCATCATGCCCATCTGCCTGTCTTACGACCATCGCGTCGTGGATGGCGCCGACGGCGCACGATTCACAAGACATCTGGCTGAGTCCCTGGAGGATCCGGAACGCATGCTCCTGGGGGGATAGTCCCCGTTTCGAAGCCCCCCCAAGCCCGCGTTGCGGCAATCCGTAATCCCTTGTCCGGAGTGACCATGCCGAAAGGCACCCACAAAACCGACCTCCTCGTCATCGGCGGCGGGCCGGGCGGCTACGCCGCCGCATTCAGATCGGCGGATCTCGGTATCCCGGTTACACTGGTGGAAGCCGACGACCGGCTGGGAGGAACATGCCTGCTCCGGGGTTGTATCCCGTCGAAGGCCCTGCTGCACGTCGCAAACCTGATTTCCGAATCCCGTGAAGCGGCAGCGTGCGGACTGACGTTTTCCGAACCTGAAATCGATCTTGAAAAAATGCGCGGCTGGAAGGAAGGAATTCTCGCGAAGCTCTCGCGCGGCCTGGACGCACTGTGCCAGCGCCGCCGGGTCAGGCGCATCCAGGGCCGCGCCGCCTTCGAGTCTTCCCAACGGGTCCGCGTCTCGAACGGTGAAGACGTTTCTCAAATCGACTTCGTGCACGCCATTGTCGCCACGGGGTCCCTACCGGCAGTGCCCCCTGTTTTCGACGTCGACAGCCCGAAGATCCTGAATTCGAACAGGGCGCTTGAACTGGAGTGCGTCCCGGATCGCCTGCTTGCCGTAGGCGGGGGTATCGTGGGACTTGAACTGAGTACCGTCTACGCCCGGCTTGGAAGCCGGGTGACGCTGGTCGAGATCACCGGCGGCCTCCTGCCCGGAGTGGACCGGGACCTGGTCAAACCCCTGCAAAAGCACCTTGAAGGCATTTTCGAAGGCATCCACGTCAACACCGCCGTCGCCTCCCTGGAAGAAAGCGATAACGAAATAACCGCGAGTTTTGAAGGGGATTTCGAGGCAGGCTCACAGGCCTTCGACAACATCCTGCTTTCGGCGGGGCGGGTACCCAACACCCGGGACCTGGGACTGGAAAACACGGAGGTGGGGCTCACGGATGCCGGCTTCATCCTCGTCGACGGACACATGCGTACGTCCGACACCCGCATATTCGCCCTTGGAGACGTGGTGGACGGCCCAGGGCTTGCCCACAAAGCCGCCCACCAGGGGAAAGTTGCCGCCGAAGTCATCGCCGGGCTACCCGCGGCCTTCGACAGCATCGTCCCTTCCGTTGTCTACACGGATCCGGAGATCGCGTGGTGCGGCCTGACGGAGACCGAAGCGCGGGCGCAGGATCGCCCCGTGAAAACCGCCCGCTTTCCATGGGCCGCCTCAGGCCGGGCGGCAACGCTCGGCCGTACCGAGGGGCTTACAAAACTGGTTTTCGACCCGGAAACCAGCCGAATTCTGGGGGCGGGGATTACCGGCCCCAACGCCGGCGAACTCATCGCCGAAGCCGTCCTCGGCGTTGAAATGGGCGCTGTCGCCGAAGACCTGGCGCACACGATTCACCCCCATCCTTCCCTCTCCGAATCCCTGGGCATCGCCGCGGAGATCCATCTGGGTACCGCGACCGACCTGTACATTCCCAAAAAGCGGTAGTTCAGTGGCCTCAAGCCATCGAATGCTCCTATTATGGCGCCCTTACGCTCTGATCTCGATCCCATGCCGGGAGCCGCGTACACAGTACGTGAGGCGCTTCAACGCTTCGCTCCACGAAAGTTATATTACTTGATGTCAGATTTTATGATACATTTCTGACATTCAAGAGGTGGATCATGTCCAGCCTGTCTAAACAGATTATTGAGCTCGCTGCCGACTTACCGGAAGGCGCGCTACTTTGCCCAGGTGCGCTCCTTCACCTGGGCAAACGCGCGGCAATCGACCAGACCTTGTCCCGACTTGCCCGCAAAAAGGACCTCCTGCGGGTCTGCCACGGCGTCTATGTCCGGCCCGTTCCGACTCGATTCGGTCCTCGTCCGCCTGCGGTTGAGAAAGTGATCGCATCACTGTCCGATCTATGGGGTGAGACGATTGTACCCTGTGGAGGTGCGGCGGCGAACGCCCTTGGACTCACAACGCAGGTGCCGGTGCGGTCGGTTTATCTGACCTCCGGTCCCTGCCGCAGGCTGTTCTTCGGCAATCTGGCAGTGGAATTGCGTCATGCTCCGCGTTGGCAGTTGGCAGCGCCGCACCGACCCGCCGGCGAGGTGGTTCGCGCCCTTTCATGGCTGGGTGCCGACGAAATTGAGGCGGGCTTAGGCGTGATTTGGCGCAGGCTCTCCGCGGAAGATACTCAGGAGTTGGCCGCATCGCGTGCTATCCTGCCAGCATGGATGGCGGAACCGGTGAGCGCGATGGTTGCCAATGGCTGACACACCCTTTCAATCCCTCTCCCCGGACGACCGACGGGATGCCCTGAACGTGGCCGCGAGCCTCAGTGGGAGGCGTGCTCATCTCCTGGAAAAGGACATATGGGTGGTGTTTACGTTACGCGCCCTGATGGAGAGTCCTTGCCGCAGAGACCTGACCTTCAAGGGAGGCACCTCTCTGGCCAAGGCGTATCATGCCATCCGTCGATTCTCGGAAGACCTCGACGTCACCTATAGCATCCGAGCCATCGCTGCAGACCTCGTGGAAGGCTATGGAGAAGATGTGCTGCCATCCACGCGCAGTCAGGAACGGAAGTGGACGCGGGAAATCAGGCGACGCCTGGCCGAGTGGGTGGAAATTCATGCGCGGCCCACGATTGAGGCTAACCTGTCTGAATCCGACCTATCGGCACGGATACGGGCCGACGGAGACCGGATAATCGTCAGTTATGAGCCGCTGTTTCCGGATTATGGCTTCGTCAGCCCGGAGGTGTCGGTGGAGTTTGTGGGGCGTTCAACGGGGGAGCCTCGCGAAGAGCGTCCGATAGCCTGCGATGCGGCGCCATACGTCACGCTCTTCCCCTGGGAGCGCCTGCCTGTGACGAAGGCAGACAGGCGGGCTCCAACCCGCAGAAGCGATATAAGGGCAGCGGGTGCGACACGGACTTGCAATACGCTCTCGGCGATGACTAACCTTACCGATCGGATAAATCTGGAATAGGACCTTCCAAAAAAAGACTCCGGCATGTAAATTTCCGCTTGCTTTTCTGTTTAAGTCGAATTATATTGGCTATTAGTTTGTGCTCCGACTGTACCAAAGGTCGGCGTCCTGCATTTGTGCGCTGCAGATCCGGTTCGTTCGTGGACCGGCGGTATTGGCCTTCAAGTAAAATAGAAGAATACTGGATAAGTTCA
>LXNJ01000698.1_pt1 | contig 22125 bp, 14 predicted proteins | sample 809081 | NCBI WGS metagenome assembly LXNJ01 (sample SAMN04870510, study PRJNA318959) | sponge metagenome | biome: sponge; feature: marine sponge reef; material: water | host: Petrosia ficiformis | place: Greece: Milos, Mediterranean Sea | collected 2013-05-29 | depth 5-7 m | reverse complement strand
GCCCCCCAGGCATGGCGCACCGGCTTGGACCGCCGGCTTCAGCCGGCACAGCCCGCCGCAGGCGGGCGGCGGGACGGACCGGGTCATGCAACGGCGCCTCTCTCTCGGCGCGGACGCCCGGTCGGCCGCGCGGCGCACCGACCCGGGATATCGACCGGAGCTTCCATCGCCGACCCCGGATATCGACCGGAGTTCTCGTCACCGACGCTGGATATCGGCCGGAGCTTGCGTCGCCGACCTCGGATATCGACCGGAGCCGGGTGCCCCCCCGCCGTTGACGCCCAGGTGAAGCACCTCGAGAAGGCGATCGAAGCGAGCGGCGAGCGCCGTTAGCGACGAGACCGGCGGCCCGATGCCGGTCTCGCGTTCCCCCGGTCAGAACCGGCGGCCGATCACGCAGATGACGCCTGCAACGGCTCCCGCGCGGCTTGCCGGAACAGCAGCGCCGATCCCAGCCACAGCGCCGTGAAGAACGCGGTCAGGAACAGGATGTCCCAGGACCACAACGGCGCGGTGCCCAGCCCGGCGCTCACCACGACCACGGGCACGAGCGCCTGAGCGAGCGCCGTTCCGGCCAGCGCCCGCGACATGCCGCGCGGTCGGAAGCGGGCCATGAGCGTCCCCACGGCTGCGATCGCGATGACCCCGCCGTAGAGCAGGTTCGCGGAGTTGTCGTCCGACCCGATGATGCCGACGGCGCCGTTCACCCAGAAGAGGAGGGCCGCCGCCAGGAGCGCGATACCGACGGCCGACTTGAATGCGATGTTCGTGGTGGCGGTTCGCATGGGGTGGTCTACGTCATCGGTGATCGATCGGTTCCGCCCCACCCGGCTCGGAAATGCCCGCCCGTGAGACTCAGCCGATCCTGATATCGACGCCGGTGGGGCCCAGACGACCCGGATATCGACGCCGGTGGGACGCAGCCGATCCGGATATCGACGCCGGTGGGGCCCAGACGACCCGGATATCGACGCCGGTGGGGCCCAGCCGATCCGAATATCGACGCCGGTGGCACGCAGCCGATCCGGATATCGACGCCGGTGGGGCTCAGCCGATCCGAATATCGACGCCGGTGGGGCTCAGCCGATCCGAATATCGACGCCGGTGGGGGTCAACCGATCCGAATATCGACGCCGGTGGGACTCAGCCGATCCGAATATCGACGCCGTTGGCCCCCGCCGGCGCGCCTCCGCTACCGCCTGACGAGGGCCAGGTTGTACGGACCGTTTCCCACGCCGGTCACCGTGCCCACGACGCGGCGCGAGCGGAGATCGATCACGTACACGTACCCGTGCTCCTCGGAGAACGGCTCCGATGCCGGCCCCCCGCTGATCACCGCGTAGCGGCCATCGGACGTGACCGCCGAACCCTTCGGGCTGGCCGGCCGCCCATCCGCCCGGGTCAGCGGGATGCGCGCGACCTCGGCGCCGGGATCGCCGGCGAGCGCCAAGTCCAGGTCCACGATCGACACGTTGTGGGCGCGAACGTTCGGGACGATCACCTCCCTCCCATCCGGGGTGACGGACATGATGAGCGGGTGGGTCTGCTTCTCGGGGTCATCCGTCCCCACCAGGACGCGGGCGACTTCGGCGTCGTCGGCGCCGGCGCTCGCCCGATCGACGTCCACAATGGAAATCGTGTTCCCCGACCGGCGCTCCCGTTGACTCCCCCCGTTGGCCACGATGACGTGGCGCCCCTCCGGGGTCGCCGTGATGCCCCAGGGGCCGACCTGCATCGGTATCCGGCCGAGCTCCGCGAGCCGATCGCCTGCAAGAGCACGGGCGAGCGAAATCACCGACACGTCGTTCGTGCCGCCGTTCGCGGAAAACACGTACTCGCTTCCATCGCTGGCGCGACCGAGCGCCAACCCGTTCGGGTCGGGGAAACACCCCCAACCGGGATCCGGCGAGAGGACGGCCAGATTCCGGGGCGGCCCGTAGGGGGCGGCGTAGGGGACCGGGTACTCCTCGCAGGCGAACCCGGGCGAGCCGAGCGCCAGCTCCACGGTCCCGCGCAGGCTTCCCGTCCGAGGGTCAATGAACGTGATGCGGTTGCCGCCGTCCTCGGTCAGATGGTTCTCGGCGTTGGCGACGACCAGCATGTCCGGCAGCAGGAGGACGCCGAGCGCCCCGAAGCCGCCGGAATCCAGGTGCCGCCGGAGCGCGTTGGCCGTCTTGTCGTTTGCTGGATCGAGGACATCGTCCACGTCCAGCACCGCGATCTTTCCGCGGCCTCCGTGTTGTTTGAACTCCGCGTTATCGATGGCGCCGTGGTGGTTGACCACATACACGGTGCCGCCGTCCTCGCTCACGATCAGATTGGCGGGATCGCCGAGCAGCCGGCCGTCCAGTCGTTCCAGCGCCACCTTGGAGCGGCTGACGATCGCGTTCGGGGTGTTGTCGTTCGCCGGATCGAGGGCGCCATCAAGAGAGACGCCGTACAGATACGGCAGTCGCCGCCCCGTCACGAGGACGTAGGTGCTCTGGCCGGCCGCTTCGTGGGCGCCGCCCAGCGTCGCCAGGAGGACGGCGACCATGAGCGCCGCACGGGGGAGCAACGATGTCGAGCCAGCCACGCCACAAACTCCTTGACTGCCTCCGGATGCTATGGCACGCCCCGGGAACCGCCGGCGACTCGCGGCGCGGCACCCCCAGCGGTGATGGTAGGTTCGCCCTTCCCGGAGGAGATCCCCCATGAAACTCCGTACCTCCCGCAGAACTTTCCTCGGAACCACCGCTGCCGGGCTCGCCGGAACCGCGCTCCCCGCCTCCCGCGCGGCCGCCGCTCCCGACGCTGCCGAACGCCAGCGCCTGATCGAGCTCGCCCACTTCGGCAAGAAGGCGCCGGCCGAGGGCGCCGGCGGCATGGCGATCACCTCGCATCCGCTCGCGACCCGGGCCGCCGTCGACATCCTCGGACGCGGCGGAAACGCCTGCGATGCGGCGCTCGCCGCCTCGATCACCCAGACCGTCGTCGAGCCGCACATGACCACCATCACCGGGTGCCTGTCGCAGATGTATTTCGACCAGGCGACCGGCGAGACCACCTACGTCAACGGCAACGTGAACACGCCGATGGCGCCGCTCCCGGGCTACGGCGCGCACGACCTCGCGACCGGACGCGGGGTGGCGGTGCCGGGTTGGTGGGGCGGCTTCGAGGCGGCCCACGACCGCCACGGCTCGCTGCCCCGGAAGGACCTGATGGCGGACGCCATCGCCTACGCCCGGAACGGGTTCGAGATGCACCCGTTCCTCTGGGGCGAGATCTTCGTCCAGTCCGACAAGATCGGCCGGACCGCGGCGGGCCGCGAGATCTTCTTCGACGGAAACGCCATCCCGCGTCCCGAAGCGATGCTCTACCAGAAGCGCGCCGCCGACACCCTGGAGCGGCTCGCGGAGGAGGGGAACGACTTCTTCTACCGGGGGGACTTCGCGAAGGAGGTCTGCGAGGTCGTCCAGGCGAACGGCGGCGTCCTTACCCGCGAGGACTTAGAGCGCTGGGAGCCGCGCTGGCAGGAACCGGCGTGGGGCTCCTACCGGGATCTGAAGATCGCCGGATCACCGCCGCCCGACAACGGCGGGACCCACATCATCGAGATGCTCCACATGCTGGAGTTCCTCGACCTGGAGGGACTCGGGCCCCCGACCGAATCCGCCGAGAGCCTGCTCCAGATGTTGCGGATCAGCCATCTCGTCTATAGCGAGGGCGGCCGGCAGAACGACCCGGAGAGCCACCCGCTGCCGCTCGACACGATCCTCTCCAAGGACTACGCGAAGATGCGGTTCGACCTGCTCCAGATGGGGCACCCGGTCGCGGACGGCACGGAGCCGCCCCCGCCCGCGGGCAGCAACCACGTGACCGTGGTGGACGCCGCCGGCAACGTCTCGACGATCCTGCACTCGTGCATGTCCTACCCGTGGAGCAACGGCCTCTTCGCCGGCGGGGTGAGCATCTGCGCGGCGGGCGCCCACTTCCTGCGGGTGATGCCGAAGCCCGGGCACCGGATCTCGGCCTACGTGGCGCCGAACATCCTCTTCCGGGGCGACCGGCCGGTGATGGCGTCCGGTTCGCCGAGCGTCAGCCTGCTCCAGAACATCCTGCAGAACAGCCTGAACGTCCTGCAGTTCGGGGAGCCGATCGGGGACTCGGTGAACCGGCCGCGGTTCGGCGGCCCCTCGCTGACGAAACCCGGCGCGGTGCTCATCGAGGCCGACTTCCCGGAGAAGGTCCGGGACCAGGCCGCCGCGCGCGGCATCAACTTCGACGTGGTGAACCCCTGGAACTGGCACCACGGCTCGTTCGAAGGAATCCACATCGGCGAGGACGGGATCCGGCGCGCCTGCGGCGACCCGCGCCGGTGCAGCATGGCGGAGGCAACGGCATGACGCGATCGGTTCTGGTTTTTCTGGCGGCGCTCTTCTTCGGGGCTTCGGCCCTGGCGCAGGACACGGTGCTGCGCTGCGGGGCGATCTTCGACGGCGACGCGATGGGCGGCGGCGGGGACATCGTGGTCCGGGATGGCCGGATCGTCCCGGGACCGCCGGACGCTGGCGACGTGGTCGACCTGTCGGGCTACACCTGCCTCCCGGGGCTGATCGACCTCCACGCGCACCTCACGATCAACCCGGACACCCTGACCGCGATCGACATGACCCGGTCGAGCGCGGCGCGGGCGCTCGATGCGCTCGCGAACGCGAGGAAGATGCTGGACGCCGGGTTCACCACGCTACGCACGCCCGGCGAGTTCGACGGCTTCTACGGGACGGTGGACCTCAGGAATGCGATCAACCGCGGCCAGCACGTCGGACCGCGGCTGCTCGTCGCGCCGCACGCGATCTCGGCGACCGGCGGCCACGGGGACTTCAACAACCTGATGGCGGATCTCCACATCGAGACGCCCACCCGGATTGCCGACGGCCCGGAGGGACTGCGCCTCGAGATCCGGCGGGAGTTCAAGTACGGCGCCGACTGGATCAAGCTGATGATGACCGGCGGGGTCATGTCGGCAGGCGACGACCCGAACGTCAGCACCTACACCGAGGAGGAGGTCCGCGCCGCGGTCGAGGAGGCCCACCGCCACAAGAAGAAGATCACCGTCCACGCCCACGGCGCGCCCGGGATCAACACCGCGCTCCGCGCCGGAGTGGACTCGGTGGAGCACGCGACGCTCGTGGACGCGGAGGGGATCCGGCTCTTCAAGGAGCGCGGCGTCCCGATGGTCCCCACCCTCTACGTCATGAACTACATCGTGGAGGAGGGAGAGGCGATCGGCTTCCCGCGGGAGAGCATCGAGAAGGCGCGGGCGCTCATGGAGGAGCGCGACCGCCGCATCGGGGCGGCATTCGCGGCCGGCGCGCCGGTGGCGTTCGGTTCCGACACGATCTTCCCGCACGAGACCGCCGCCCGCGAGTTCGCGGTGATGGTCGGGATTGGTCTCAGTCCCACGAACGCGCTTCGCTCAGCGATGACGGTTGCGGCGAAGACGCTCGGCCTCGAAGACGAGATCGGCCGGATCGCGGACGGCTACGCGGCGGACGTGATCGCCGTGGAGGGGGACCCGCTGGAGAACATCCGGGTGATGGAGGATGTCCGGTTCGTCATGCGCGACGGCCGGGTGGTGAAGGCGCCGTAGGGAGGTTGCGCGGCAAGAACGACACCCGCTTCGTCACCTCCGAGGACCGGCTCCCCACCCGGGCCTGCACTCTTCGCACAGTCGCGCCTTGTCCCCTCGCCCACCTTGCAGGTTCTCAATTCCGACCTGCTTCCCTCGTTGGGCTGACCACCCCGGTTTCGGTTGGCGGCTCACCTCGGTGGGTCGGTCAGGCTGGCTGGTACCTCTCGACGGTGATTTCGTTCGCGCGGGCGCGCATGGATGCCGCATCGTGCCAAGCCTGCATTCGAAGCAGCATGTCCATCCTGACGCCGAAGGCCTTCTCCAGGCGAAGCGCCATCTCCGGCGAAAGTGCAGCGTTGTTGTTCAACAGTGCCGAGAGCGTCGCCCGGCGGACGCCGAGAATCCCCGCCGCCGCGGTGACGCTGAGATGCAATTCCCCAAGGATTTCCGTCCGAATGAAATCGCCCGGATGGGAAGGTGTCATGTTGACCTCGATGCCGTGGGCAGCCATCAGTGGTAATCCTCCAAGTGCAGTCGTTCGATGCAGCCGTCGGCTTCCTCGAACGTGATTCGCCAGTTGCCGGAGACCGACACGCTCCACTCACCCTGCCGATTCCCCACCAGCCGGTGTACGCGCCAACCACCCGGCGCGTTCTCGATGAATTCTTCCATGTGGTCGGCAAGGAGCATCATCGTCAGGATTCTCCTCACCCGGCCAGCCAGATCCGGCGGTAGAAATCGGGGTGTGTCGTCCTCAAGAAGACAGCGCAGTCCCCGATGGCGGACCGAACGAACGATCAAGACGAAAGTGTACGGTAGCACCGATCACTCTATCACGCCGAATGGTCCGGCGCCCGCCGTCGCCGACACCAACTGAAACAGCTGACTGAGGTCCGGCCGACCTGGCCGCGTGCCCGGGCGGCGACTATTGGAACCTGGTGGTGACGTACTTTCCGGCATCTCCTTCCCCCAGCCGCACGGTTCCCGGGCCGCTCCTGACGTAGAGATCCCCATCTGCCGGCGTGGGGCTCCTACCGGGATCTGAAGATCGCCGGATCACCGCCGCCCGACAACGGCGGAACCCACATCATCGAGATGCTCCACATGCTGGAGTTCCTCGACCTGGAGGGACTCGGGCCCCCGACCGAATCCGCCGAGAGCCTGCTCCAGATGTTGCGGTGAAGGCTCCGTAGGGAGAGGGACCGCCGGCCTTCAGGCCGGCACCGCCCGCCGCAGGCCGGCGAGCGAGGGAATCGTCATCGCAGCAGATGGCGCCACGGTTGGGATGACGCACCAGGGCGCTTCCGGATGGACGTTAGCGGGGTACGATTTGCCGACTGACGCAACTTCAAGGCTCGGGTGAGGTCCCCGCGGGTCAATAGTCCTTCAGTTGACCGCCACACGCGCGAAACCGAGTGTCAGGCAGAAGAACTGCTCCTCAGGAGGTTACCGAGTGGCTCCATCCGAAGCCCAAATCAAGACGATCGACGGACGAGCCCGCACGGTCCGGGAGCTTCTCGACAAAGCAAAGTACGCCATCGACTTCTATCAGCGCGAGCACGCGTGGCAGGAGCGGCAGGTTCGCGAGCTGCTGGACGACCTGACCGGCAAGTTTCTCGATTCGTACGAGCATGGTCATTCCCGTCATGACGTCGAGGGGTACGACCACTACTTCCTCGGCTCGATCGTCATCAGCCACAAACGCAAGCAGCGCTTTGTGGTGGACGGGCAGCAGCGCCTCACGACGCTGACGCTGTTGCTGATCCACCTGCACCGGCTACAGGAAGGTTGCGGCGACCGCGTCGAGGTCCAGAATCTCATCTACTCCGAGAAGTACGGTCGCAAGAGCTTCAACCTCGACGTCCCGGAGCGGGCCGAGGTGATGCAAAAGCTGATGGATCGCCAGCCCATTGCCCTGAACGGCGAGAGCGAGTCCGTCCGCAACATCGTCAACCAATACGGGAACATCGCGGACCACCTGCCCGAAGAAGTAACCGGCTCCGCCCTCCTCTACTTCGTGGATTGGCTCTTGGAAAACGTCCACCTCGTGGAAATCGAAGCGTTTTCCGACGAGGACGCCTACACGATCTTCGAGACGATGAACGATCGAGGGCTGAGCCTGAGCCTTCCGGAGATGCTCAAGGGCTACGTCCTCGCCAACGTCCGCCACGAAGACGATCAGCGGTCCGTGAACGAAACGTGGAAGAAGCACATGCACCGACTCAAGGAGTTGGGCGAGGAAGAAGACGTGGACTTCTTCAAGAATTGGCTCCGGGCGCAGCACGCTGAGACCATCCGCCCTGGCCGGAAAGGAGCCGAGAACCGCGACTATGAGCGCATCGGCTCGGAGTTCCATCGGTGGGTCCGTGATCACCGCGAGCGACTTGGGTTGGTCGGACCGGACACCTTCGTTCAGATCGTTTCACGCGACCTGGATTTCTTCGCTCGCCAGGCAATCGAGATCCGGGGGGCTGCTCGTGCTCTTAAGCCGGGCTGGGAATCCATCCGCTACAACGAGGACCGTGGATTCACCCTCCAGACTCAGGCTCTGCTCGCCGCCCTGACCCCGGATTGCGACAGCGAGGAAATCCACCGAAGGGTTGCGCTCGTCGCCGACTTCCTCGACATCTGGCTCGCGCGCCGGGTCTGGAACTTCCGTACGATCAGTTACTCGTCGGTCAGATACACCCTCTTCACTCTCACGAAGGAGCTCCGCGGGCGCGATGCGGTCAGTCTGTCGGAGTTCCTGCGCGACCAACTCGACGAGCAGCCGGAGAGCTTCGCGCGCCAACCCGGTTCCGATTGCACAATCAGAACTACCGGCAGGTGCGGCACATCCTTGCTCGACTGACGCATTGGGTGGACACGGAGTGCGGCGTGTCATCGCGCTTTGAGGACCTGATCTCCCAGGGTCGGGCACGACCCTTCGAGATCGAGCACGTTTGGGCCGATCACCACGATCGTTTCAAGGACCGTTTCGGGCACCCGAGCGATTTCGAGACCGCTCGCAACATGCTTGGGGGCTTGCTCCTGCTACCGCGGGGGGTTAACCAGAGCGTCGGTGACGCGACGTACGAGGCCAAGCGCAACGCCTACCTCTCCAATAGTGAGAACCTCCTCACTCGTAGCCTCCATCCACTTGCCTACGACAATCACCCCGCCTTTCGATCTCTGCGGGACCGAACCGGCCTGCCGTTTCGCGCCCATGAGTCTTTCGGGCCAGAGGAACAGTTGGAGCGACAGGAGCTGTACATCCGCATAGCGGAATGGGTGTGGAATCCCTCGCGGCTCGATCTCGATGGAGAGAAACCCCCCGTGCCGGAGCCCATCGCCGAGCCGGAAGACGAGGCGTCGGAAGCAGCGGACCGGCCCGACCGCCACGAAGCACGGTTTGCCTTCTGGCAAGCGCTCCTCGCCCGCGCGAACGAGGCCTCGGACCTGCATGCGCGAATCTCGGCCAACCGCTATCACTGGGCCGGGACGCGAAGGCACGGGCAGTGGTGGAACTACGTCGTCCTGCAGGATGAGACCCGCGCGGAGCTGTACATCGACGCTCCTGACGCCCGGGAAAACAAAGCCGTCTTCGACGCTCTCCACGCGGACCGTGAGGCCATTGACGCTGAGTTCGGAACTGAACTTGTTTGGCAGCGCCTCGACGACAAGCGAGCGTCGCGAATCAGTTTTGCGGTGCCGGGCGGATGGGTGGACGACAGCACTTGGCCATCTGCGATTGAGCAGGCCGTAGGTGCCATGCAGCGCCTGTACAAGACGCTCTCCCCGCGCGTCGAGGCCGCTCGAACCAAGGCCGACGGATCGACAGGTTAGCTGGGCTTGGCATCAGGGCGACGGGAGAACCGACGCTCCGGCCGTGGCGAAGGCGCTAGTTGCGAGCCTTGTCGCCACGCTCCTGAAGCCAACTAGCTGCCGCTCGTGTTGCTCGTCGCGCGTATGGGTTCTTGCCTTCGTAGCTGGCAAGCTGCACTAGCGCGTCGTCAAGGAAGCCCCCAAGCAGCGCCTCTGCCCGCGCGCGATCAATTGTGTATGGATTCGTGAAGTCCGGCGGTTCTCGACCATATATTCGCTCATGGCTGTCAGCCGCCCCAAGCAGGTTTGCCAGTTCCGGCAGAACTTGTTCCGGGTGATTCTTCGCTCCACCTACCAGGATCGGCGCAAGATGTTTACCCCACATCTCGAAAGGTGCAGTGCCCTGTCCGGCACCAGTCTTCCTGATGATTGAGGATATGCGGTAAGGACTGTCTTCACTCAAATGCCGCAATAGATCAGAGTCGGTGCAAACGACATTCTGGATTCTCTCTATCAGTAGGCAACGGATCTCCTCACTTTCCTGAGGCGAGACCATTCGACGGTCGTCACGCGCCAGATAGTCGTAGAAGTCGACCGCGAAACTTACATTCACTGGAACAGCCTCCAGAGCCACATTCTGAATCCAGCTCTTGTTTGCCTCGTTTAGGAGCTGGTCTCGGCATACTCGCCACAGCGCGAGCAGTGCCGGATGTTCCATTGTTGCGTCGGCCCCATCGGCCCTGAGAAGGAAACGCACGGTACCAACCATCAACTGCACCAGCCGGGCCGGAGTGTGCCTGAACGAAAAATGCTCCCAAACAGCCGCGTATCTTGCGTTGTCGCCTCTCGAAGCGGCCAAGCGCTCAATCAGAGCATCTGTCCGATGCTGCTCCCAAGTGTCTATTTCACTCAACACGGATTGGTCCCTAGTCTCGGTGGAGTCGATTCCCTCTGTATGGATTCGATCGAAATAGTCGGTGGGATCCGTGAAATGGACGCCTTGTGGAGACTCACCGGCGGGTTGCCCCCGATCCCCAGACAGTTGTGCGATACCGAGCAATGCCACCAAGTGCTGAGTCGCCTCCGGGTTGCTGAGTGTCTTCAACAGTTGATTCCAGTCGTCCCCTACGGCCGACGAGCCGGATGGCCCCTCATCTGCCTTCAGCCGCGCAGCATCAATGTGCTCACGAAGGAAACCATAGACTGACGGGCAGAGCTCGCGAAACGTCGCAACAAGTAGGAGATCCTCCAAATCCACTTCACCATGAAGTTGTCGCCATGCTACGTCTACCCTTTGAAGAACTCTCTTGAGTCTACGAGGTGTTTGCACTACCTGCGCGAGGTAGCGCAGTGGCCTACGGACGCTAGTACGGTACATGTATCCAAGGGTTCCACCTTCTCGGGTGTACTGAAGACCGAGCTTGTCCGGGCGCGCCAGTGTAGGCTTGATGTCCGAATACTCGGAAGTCCAATAGTGGACCGCGGCGGAGACGACAGCAGCGAGTTCCGTGTCTTGGAGCGCATCCAGACGTTCCACCTTGTCACAGACCTTGGTGAAGTCAGTTTGAGGACCACGGTTGGGGTCAAGAGCAAGTACGAAAGTAGTGCGCGGCAGATCGTGCAAGGCCCACAACAGGCGCAGCAAATGGCGCGTTTCGAACGTCTTGCTCGTACGGTCGCTGTCCTCCACGATCAAGATGAGTCGTGCGTCTAGCACTTCGAGGATCGGGACGAGCTTCCGGAGCGTGGTGATTGAGTCCTTCTGAGCACCAGGCTGGAGAATGCGGTCCAGCCGTGAAACGGGCGCTGCTGCAACAAGGCGTTGGTACAGTGTGGGCACACCGCGCAGCGCAGTCATATCGACATGGTCGCCCAGAGCGTCGACAACGCGAGCCAAAGCGAGCCGCGGGACATCCTTAGGCTCGGGCACGGCCCACACATCAAAGGGGGCCAGAATCGTGGTGGTTGTGGTGTTACATAGCCGTGCGCGAACGAGGTTTAGGACGCTGCTCTTGCCACTCCCCAATGGGCCGACCAATGCGACCGACTGGCCTTTGGCGAGTTGCTGCGTAATCCTGGCAGCTAGAGCATTCCGGGAGAAGAGATCATCCTCGGAAGTCCCGATGGGGCGCTCACCCTGGGTGAGCCAGCGTCGGATCGCGTTCGATTCTTGGTTGCCTCGACTCGGTGCCTGCGTCTCGGGCGGCCGTGGTGAGTTAGCCGATTGTTGCGTGCGCGAGCGCCCGGAAGTGAAGAGTCGCAAGAGGATGACGATGCCGATCGCGAGGTAGACGGGCACGACGACAAACGGCTGATACCGGTCGACTTGGATGGCCTGGGGCCAGAGGCCCGCGGGTCCATAACGTTCTAGTTGAACGACAAGGGTGAACCCAATTGGAACAGCTGTCCATGTGGGCGGGTACCACCCGAGGTTGACTAGGTGACGCCAGCGAAAAGGAAACGGGCTAAGGAGAGCGAACAGAACTGCGGTCGTTACGAGGAAAACACGAATCGGCGAGCGCTCGAGCGCACCGGTTTCATCAAGACCCCAACCGAAAGGTAGAACCAGCCCGAAGACCAGTACAGCTATGAGGGAGAGGAACAGAACTTCAGACCAACGCCTAGCCGCGTGACGGACTCGCCGTAGACACGAGACGGTCTCGTGAGTTCGATGGAAGTGGCTCGCTCCAATTCGTCGGAGTGACTGCTGAATTCGGTTCAGCATGCCAAGAGCAGCCAGGAGGAATGCCGCACGGTTGCTAACCGGTGCGTGTTCTTGGCTTCAGTGGGGATGTGGGCAGGATTTGCACCAGTAGTCAAGTGCCCCATCAGACGTAGGGTGTTCATTTCGAGTTGAATCGGGTAGCGACATATGTCGCCGCGTCCTCAACCGCTAGCCGCACCGTGCCCGGACCGCTCCTGGCGTAGAAGTCCCCCTCCGGAACCTTCTCCAGGCCTTTCCACCGCAGATACACCGGCTCCGGACTCCGTGGGCAACTCACCAGACACACCGTCTTCCCCTCGACGACCTGTGTCCGGGGATCGATGGTGGTCCCAGCAAGAGCGCCGAGCCCGTTCCGCACTACCTGTGCGAGGTGCCGCATGAACTTGTCGTCGTTGTCCAGGCGGTCGTGCTCGATGCCGAGCACCGTGCCGTCGTCGGCCACGCCGATCAGGAGGTCGCCGCCCTCGGTGTTGAGGAACGCGGCGATGGTCTTGAGCGCGGCGTGGGTGACGTGTTTGTCGTCCTTCTTGTCTTCCTTCAGGTTCCAGCGCAGGCTCGACTTGAACTCGAGCGTCTTCGATTCCTGAAGCTTGAGGAGGTCCTCCACCCGCCGGTGGCGCTGGATGTAGTCGTCGAAGAGGAGGTCCTTGATCGCGCGGCCGAAGTCCGGGTCGTCGGCGATCCGCTTGTAGAGGTCAAAGTTGGTGTCGACGATCTCCTGGATCCGGTCCTCGACCTTGGGGTCGAAGGTCAGGCGCACGTTCTCGCGGGTGTTCACCCGGGCGCTGGCGTCGAGGCCGGGGTCCTCGTCCAGGGCCGAGCGGAGCTGTTCCAGCGTGAGGCGGTGCTCGCGCCCCAGGCCCAGGCCGAAGCGTTCGTTCAGGGCCTCGATGATGCGTGAGAGCGGCTCGATTGCCGGTTCGCCGGCGGCGCCGCGCGCCTTGCTCCCGATCGGATCCAACTGGCCGACTTGCCGTTCGAGGGCGATGCGGCCGCGGCTGGTCTGTTGGATGCGGAACGACTCCATGTCGATGTTCTGCTGGACCTCGTAGGGCAACTCCTCGCGGTCCGCCGGCAACAGGCGGCGGAGCAGCCGGGCGAAGACGTAGAGCTTCTCCAGATCCCGGTCGGCGAACGTCAGGACCTGGGAGAGGAAGGCGTAGAGGCGGACGTAGTCGGTGAGCTGACCGCGGAAGTCGCGTCTCTCGTCCGGACTGAGGTCGGCGAACCGCCGACGCGGGGGTTCCAGGGCCGCGTAGAGCCGCGCTTGGGTCGCCTGGCCGCCGAACCAGATGCGCGCGACGGATTCGATGTCGTCCGCCGCGACCACGCCGAAATCGAGCACCCGTTCCTGGACCTCGTAGAGGAGATTCGGGTCGGTCTCCTCCGAGAGGAGGGTCGCTTCGTAGTACGGCTCGAACGCTTTCCTGATCTCGTCGGCGTCGTTCGCGAAGTCGAGCACCATCGTGCCCTGCTTGCCTCGGTGCGTGCGGTTCAGGCGCGAGAGGGTCTGGACCGCGTTCACGCCGCCGAGCTTCTTGTCCACGTACATGGTGTGGAGCAGCGGTTGGTCGAAACCGGTCTGGAACTTGTTCGCGACCACGAGGAACCGGTATTCGGGTTTCTCGAACTCCGCCGCCGTCTGCCGCTCGCCGATGACCCGGTCCTGTCCGGCGGAGTTCATGCCGGATTCGGTGTAGGACTCGCCGCCGTCCTTCACCGTTCCGGAGAACGCGACGAGCGCCTTCCACGGATGGCCCTTTTCCGCCAGGCAGCGATCGAGTGCGAGCCTGGTGTGGACCGCGTGGAGCCGGGAGCGGGTCACGATCATGGCCTTGGCGCGCCCGCCGATCTCGCCGGCGACCTGCGCGGCGAAGTGCTCGACGCAGATGGCGATCTTCTCGCCGATGGCATGGGGATGCAGCTCCACGAAGGTCTTGAGCAGGTACTCCGCCTTGCCCTTCTCGTACCGTGGGTCGTCCTCGATCTTCTTCAGGAGCCGCCAGTACGCCTTGTAGGTCGCGTAGTTCGCGAGCACGTCGAGGATGAACCCCTCCTCGATCGCCTGGCGCATGGTGTAGCGGTGGAAGGGCTCGAACTTTCCGTCGGACCGCTTCTGTCCGAAGAGTTCGAGGGTCTTGGGCTTCGGGGTTGCCGTGAAGGCGAACGTCGAGAGGTTCGGCAATCGCCCGCGAAGCCGGATCTCCTCGAGGACCCGGTCCTCGATCTCTTCCTCAGGGGTCTCGGCGCCGGCGTCCTCCGCCTCGGCCTCCTCCAGGCTGCCGACCGCGAGCACCGCCTTGAGGCTCTTCGAACTCTCGCCGGACTGCGACGAATGCGCCTCGTCCACGATGACCGCGAAGCGCTTGCCTGGAAGCTCGCCGATCTGCTCGGCGATGACGGGGAACTTCTGCAGCGTCGTGACGATGATCGTCCGGCCCGCTTCGAGGGCCTCGCGGAGCTGGCGCGAGGTTCGGTCGATGTTCTCGACCACGCCGAGGGTCTGTTCGAACTGCCGGATGGTGCTCTGGAGCTGGCGGTCGAGCACCCGCCGGTCGGTCACGACGACGACCGAGTCGAAGACGCGCCGGTCGTCGTGGTCGTGCAACGCCGAGAGTTGGTGGGCCAGCCAGGCGATGGTGAAGCTCTTGCCGCTGCCGGCCGAGTGCTGGATCAGGTAGCGCTCGCCGGCGCCGTGGTTCCGCGCGTGTCCTACGAGCCGGCGGACGCAGTCGAGTTGCTGGTAGCGCGGGAAGATCTGGAAGTGCTTGCCGGTTCGCCGCCCGCGCTCGTCCTCCTCCTCGACCTCGTGGATGAACTGGCGGATCAGGTCGAGGATGCTGTCCCGCGCCCATATCCGCTCCCAGAGGTAGTCCGTGGGGTACCCGTTGCGGGTCGGCGGAATCGGTGGGTTCCCGGCGCCGCCGAAGCGGCCCTGGTTGAACGGGAGGAACCGGGTTTTGCCCCCGGCGAGCTGGGTGGTCACGAACACTTGCTCCGGATCCACCGCGAAGTGCGCGAGGCAGCGCCCGTAGCCGAAGAGCGGTTCGCGCGGGTCACGGTCCTCGCGGTATTGCCGGATGGCGTCCGCGACGTCCTGTCCGGTGAGCGGGTTCTTGAGTTCGGCGGTGAAGATGGGGATGCCGTTCAGGAAGAGCACGAGGTCGAGGCTCTGTTCGGTCTTCTCGCTGAAATGGAGTTGGCGGACTACCGCGAAGAGGTTGGCTCCGTGCAGGCGCTGTGATTCTTCGTTGAGGCCGCTCGCGGGCTGGAAGTAGGCAAGTTGGAACTTGCAGCCCGCGTCCTTGACGCCGTTTCGCAGCACTTCGAGCGCTCCCCGGCGGGCGATCTCGCGCGAGAGCCGGCCTAGGAAGCGCGGTTTCACTTGGGCGCCGTAGTGTTGTTTGAGCTTGGCCCATTCCTTCGGCTGGGTCGCCAGCAGGAAGTCGACGACATCGGCCGGGATCAGGCAGAGCCCGCGGTCGTAGTCGGACGAACGGCGCTTGTGGAAGCTGCCGGGTAGCGGGTCGTCGCCGTACTCCGACGCCGGCTCTTGAACTCCTGTTGGTTCGTCCGGGTAGGCGTCGGGGCCGCGCCGCAGGAGTGCGCGCTCGATGGTGTCTTCGAACGCGCGCTCGGAGATCTCGACGGTCATGCGGTTTCCTTGCGGACGTCGATCTTGCCGGTGACGGCGGCGGAAATCAGGGCGGTGCGGTATTCAGTGAGGTGATTGATGCCAGTCCGGACCACCTGGACGAGGTCCGTCAGCTTCTTGGTTTGCTGATCCAGGTAGCGAACGATCCGCTCTTGTTCCCTGGTACGTGGTGTCAGGACGATCAGCGATCGGACATCATTCAGGCCGAGACCGTCCTTGGTTCCACCGTACAGATCTGCGGCGAACTGCTGTTGACCCACTGGCGACATGATGCAGTAGGCAATCCAACGCGAATCGACACCCGACTTCCCGAACCTGACTAGCGCGAGATGCTGACTGACGAATGCTTCTGGTAGATCGCGTGGCACGACGGCGACGGCTCCGATGAGCGCAGTGATTGACACGAGGACGTCCCCGGGTCTAACGCGAGTCCGTTCCCCCTCTGCGCCCCGCGGCGGGTCTACGTGCTGGATCTCGTCAAGGTCTAGGTCGACGGACTCCGACTGGACGTTGCCAATTCGCAAGAAGAGCGGTCCCTCATCAGAATAGAATTCCGCCCATCCACGTGACCCACTTGTAACGAAGGGCGAAAGGCTCTTGATCCGCGTCGCCGCCCAATGCGCCGGAATTTCGCCCAGCCATGCGACGCCGGAGTCCTTCATGGCCACGTTCGGGTCGAGGCCGAGGGTGACCGCACGCGTGACCAGGGCGGTGCGTTTCTCCTCAAGCAGCTCGATCAGCCGTTCCTTCTTCTCCACCAGGGCATCGATCTTCGCCGTCTCGCGATCGAGGAAGCCCGCGATGGCTCGCTGTTCGTCTTCAGAAGGAAGGAGCGTCAGGAGGTCGCCGACGTCCGAAGCGGTCACCGCGCTGTATGTACTTCCTGTTGCTACGCCGTCCAGTAGCCGTCGGGTGGCCATGATCTGGTAGAAACCGAACGACCGGTTGAGTTCAGGAGTCGGTCGGATGGCGCACAGCCCACGCCCGATGCCGTACTGCTGATCGGCCATGTTCATGGCGCCCACGGGGGCGCGAACCGATATGAGGATGTCGCCGGATTCCGCTCGCTTGGGTGCAGAGTTGCAAACTTGATGAGGGGTTGGATTCAACAGGCCGAACTCAGCATTCCCTTGCAGAAAGGGAAGACCGTCCATGCCGTCGACCACAGCCGCTGATGGTGGTGATTGGCCAGCGACAGTTTGCGCAACGAATTTGAGCCGTTTTGAATCCCAGCGTGCCGGAATCTCCCCCAGCCAATCGGCATCCGATGCCTTGTAGTCCGGATACCGCCGGAACCGCGGTGGCCGGGCGTTTCCGATCCGGGCTGTTGTCTCAGTCACCTCTCCGTCTCCAGGGAGCTACTTCCCTAGCCGAAACACTTCGTGGTCGTCAGCCGACTTTATCAACCCGGCCCGTCTTGGGGTTCAGTCTCCAACCGAAGTGGGTGAGATTGACGTACTCACTTGGAAACTCACGCTTAGCCTCACGAACTATCGCTACCAAGCCCTTGTCTTCGAGTTCGGCTATTACGCGGCGAGTAGGGCTGATTTCGATGTTCTCATGCAGGCACGCCAACTTGCGGCCTCTGTCGCCTAACGCTGTTGAGTCTATGAAAACCCCATTGTCCGTGGAATCCGCCTGCATCCGTTCGAGTACAGCCTTGGCGTCATCGGACAAGCGGAGCGGTCGAAACCTCCTCCAAAGGTAGTACACCGTTCGGAGTATCAATGGCCCGATCAGTTCACTCATTGCTCGTCAAACCCCCTCTTCCAGCCTCGGAGCCTCCGGCTCGTCCTCCTCACACCCCGGGCACCGCGGCTCCAGTCCGAAGAACTCGGTCCGGACTAGGTCCCGTAGCCTCCTGAACGCCTCTCGCCGTGGGGAGTCCTCGGCCAGTAGCCTGTCCAGTTTCTTTCCCTTCCAGTCCTTCGGAAGCGCCGGCAGGGCGGCTGCCTGGCGGGTCCCTTTCTGGATTAGCCAGCGATCTTGGGTCGGGACGGGGTTACAACGAGCGTCCACCGGGAGCGTCAAGCGGACATCGCCTCCAGAGCCGGACCAACGAGCGACTTCGCGCGGCACACTTCGGCTGCACGCCAGATCTGACCGACGGTCGCCTTGCGGTCGTAGAGAGCGTCGCGCAGCGCTTCGAGCGCCACGGCCTTTCCGGCATACAGGTGGAAGCGGAAGCAGTCCACGACGGTGCGTGCCGGGGTCGTGATGCGGGCCGGAACGCCCTCGAATTCCGTGTCGACGACTCCGTAGCGCAGCGATGCCCCGGAGAAGCGGACCACCTGAATCGGCAACTCCGGAGCGCGGGGCACACGGGCTTTGTGGGGAATGGCGATCCAGACCTTGCGCGGCATTTGGGTGCCGAGTTCGTAAATGCAGAGGGCGGTCAGCAGGCAGACGATGGCGCCCGGAACTCGCGCGCAGACAGCCGCATGGCTGTAGTGCTCCGTCGGTTCGGCTTGTGTCACTCGGTAGAGGCCGCGCGCCACGCGCTCGACGTCTCCCTCGTCCACCAGGGCCCGTAGCGCTCGCGAATGGATCCCAACCTCGGCGGCATCGCGAGCGCGGAAGAACGTTTGTGGACCGAGGTCCTGCAGGCCAGCCAGCGTTGATTGTGTGGTTCGTATGGAAGTGTCGGCAGTTGTTCTTAGTTGCCGACTTTTTAGATCATCCACCTCCGAAGGATAGCCCGGTCCGAGCGGTTCTCGCAAACTGTCGGCAATTGTTCCTAATTGCCGACATTTCCATCAACCGACCTGTCGGCGCTTCCGAAGCCGCGCGATGACCTCCGCGGCGGGCTGTACCTGACCGGCTTCGATTTGACGTTCGCCCAGCGCCAGGATGTTGAAGAACGCCGCGGTCTCCGCTGCCCACTCAGAAGTCGGCAAGTCCGGTGCCTCGGCCCAAGTGTCGTGGCCCGGAGCTACGAACGATCCCGGAGGGGTGTGTCGTTTCTTCAAGCCCACGGATCTTGCTTGGCCGGGGGCGTTCCCATCACGACGCCGTCGGCTGCGGTTGATATCGCTCCACGCGGATTCGGTGTTCCTGTTGTCGCGCCCGCACGAGGTCGTAGGTGGCCTGCCGCCGCAGCCAGAACTCGGCATTGGACCACCCCGCCTTCTCCAGCCGAATGGCCATCTCCGGCGAAATCGCCGCGTGGCCGTTCAGGATCCGCGAAAGGGTGTGACGGGCGACGTCGAGCACCTTCGCCGCCTCGGTCACGTTCAAGCCAAGCGGGTCCAGGCAGTTCGCCCGGATACTGCGGCCGGGATGGGGAGGATTGTTCATCGGCATGTTGCCGTCTCCAGATCTAGTGGTAGTCAATCAGGTCAACGTCGTAGGCGTCGCCATCGTCGAAGCGGAAGATGATCCGCCAGTTGCGAGAAATCGAGATGCTCCAGAACCCCTTGAGGTCGCCCTTCAGCGGATGGAGCCGGTAGCCGGGCAGGTCGAGGTCGGAAGGCGCCCGGGCATCGTCCAGATCCGCCAAGGCAAGCGAAACTCGATCCGCGAGGTTGGCGCTCACCCGGCTCGGATCTCCCTTCTCGTACAAACGCCTGAGACCACGGTGGCGAAACCCCTGAATCATGCACGAGTGTACCGCATACCGGTACGCGTGGCAATCAGCCCGTCATCCCCTGCAGCATGTCCACGATCTCCTCCTCCACCTGCCGGATGTCCGCCTCGATCTCCTCGAGCGGACGCGGCGGCCGGTACTCATAGAAGTACCGGTTGAAGTTGATCTCGTAGCCCACGAGCCCCACCTTTCCGTCCTGCGGGTCCCGGCGGGTGGTGTCGATCCAGGCGTCGGGAACGTGAGGCGTCACTTCACGCTCGAAGAATGTTTCGACATCCTCCCGGAGCGGCACGTTCTCCGTGTCCCGTAGCTCCGGATCCGGTTCGGGACGGCCCTGCTTGTCCCGGCAGATCTCCGCGGCTTCGTTGCGCTCCGACAGGGCGGACAGGATGGCCTTTCGGATGGGGGCCGCGAGCCTCACGTCCGACTTCTTCGCTGCCCGCGAGAGCTCGGTGTCGAAGTCCGCCCGGTCCAGGAAGAGCTGATCCGGCAGGCCCTGCAGCAGAGCCCGGATCGCATCCTGCTGCCGGCGGCCCGCTTCCTCGTCCTTCGCCTTGGCCTCGCCCCTTTTCCGCGAGACGGCCAGGTTGGCGAAGGCCCGCTCTTCGTCGAGCCGGGCGATCCGGTCGGGACTCGCCTGGAAACCGAGCCGAAGCGGTCGCTCCACGGTGATCTTCCGGAAGCCGAAATGGGTCGTCGGGTAGATGCGGCTGACAGCTTTCTCGCGTTCTTCGCCGTTCTCGCTGACGCTCCGGGTCGCCCCGTCCTCGAAGTCCGCCAGCAGGCGCAGGATTTCCTCCTTCCGCTCGAACGGGACCTCGCGGCGCTTGGCGCCCAGGCTCTTGCGCAAGGGCACCCAGAAGGAGGTCGCGTCGATGAGCTGGACCTTGCCGCGCCGTTCGGGACGCTTCCGGTTCGTGAGCACCCAAACGTAGGTCGCGATGCCGGTGTTGTAGAAGAGCTGCTCCGGCAGCGCGATCAGCGCTTCGAGGAGATCGTTCTCGAGGATCCAGCGCCGAATCTCGCTCTCGCCGCTGCCGGCGTCGCCCGTGAAGAGCGGCGAGCCGTTCATGATGATCGCGACCCGCGAGCCGCCCTGGGCCGGCTCCTTCTGGTGCGCCAGCATGTGCAGCAGGAACAGCAACTGGCCGTCGCTGATCCGCGGCAGCCCCGGCCCGAAGCGGCCGGCGGTGCCCCGGTCGTGCTCGGCCCGGACGGCGTCCTGGTCGCGCTTCCAGTCCTTGCCGTAGGGCGGGTTGGCGATCAGGTAGTCGAAGTTGTCGCTGGCGTGGCGGTCTCTCGAGAGCGTGCTCCCGAAGCGGACGTTCTCCGCGTCACGGCCGTCTTCCGACTTCATGAAGAGGTCCGACTTGCAGATGGCGAAGGTCTCCGGGTTGACCTCCTGGCCGAACAGGTGGATGTCGGCGTCCGGGTTCACGGCGTCGCCGAGCGGCGTGCCGTCGCGGGCCTCTCCGACGGTGAGGTGTTCCTTGGCGATCGTGAGCATGCCGCCCGATCCGCAGCAGGGGTCGCAGACGCTCAGCACGACCCCCTTCGTGCGCAGCCGATCCTCGTCGCCGGCCAGCAGCAGGTCCACCATGAGATGGACGACGTCGCGCGGGGTGAAGTGCTCGCCGGGGTTTTCGTTCTGCGCTTCGTTGAACTTCCGGATCAGTTCTTCGAAGATCGTGCCCATCGTCGCGTTGTCGACGGCGTCCGGGTGGAGATCCACCCGCGGGTCGCCGAAACGCTGCATGACCTGGAACAGGAGGCCCGACTCGTCGAGCTTCGAGATGGTGTTGTCGAAGTCGAACTTCTCCAGCACCTCTCGCATGTTGGGGCTGAACCCGGCGATGTAGTTGCGCAGGTTCTGCGCGATGTGGGGAGCGTCCTCGAGCAGCCTCCGGAAGTCGTAGCGGGAGGTGTTGTAGAAGGCGAACCCGGAGGCCCGCCGGAGCTGCGGATCGAGGTTTTCGATCTTCCCCTCGAACCGGGCCTGGACCTCCAGAACCTTCGGTTTGTTGGGGGCCAGCACGGCGTCGAGCCGGCGGAGCACGGTCAGTGGCAGGATCACGTCCTGGTACTTGCCGCGCTTGAAGGTGTCGCGGATCAGGTCCGCCACGCCCCAGATGAAGCTGACGATCTGGCTGTGGTTCATGGGCGCTGCTTCGAAGTTGGGAATCTCAGATCGTCCGGGGATCGGTGGGCGCGAGTCTGGAGGAAGCGGCGCCCTCGGGCCAAGCGTCCCGCCCCTCGCTCAGCAGCTCGTCCACGCAGTTGAAATAAGAGATATCGCTATTTCAACGAACGATTCTATTTTGGAATAGGAACAGGGCTTGGAACAGTTGTTGAAACAAGCGAGTCCGGCGGTTGGAGGTCGGGACTCCGCCATCTCTGCCGACAGCGGGCGTCAAGACTGCGGCAGATCAGTAGTGAACTGCGTATATGCCGCAGTCGTGGATTCCCAGGACACTCGAACCGGTGCTCGACAGCCCCGCCGAGCAGCTCCGGCTCTTTCCCGTCTGGCTGCTCCTCGGGCCGCGGCAGGTCGGCAAGAGTGCCCTGCTGCACCGGTGTTCGAAGGGTCACGCTTTCGTCAATCTCGACGATCTTGACGTGCGCGCGCGGGCTAACCGCGATCCGGTCCTCTTCATGCGGGAACTCCGGCCACCCTTCGTCATTGACGAGATCCAGTACGCCCCGGAGCTGCTCAGTCCGATCAAGCGGATGGTGGACGAGGG
>LXNJ01000697.1_pt1 | contig 22151 bp, 12 predicted proteins | sample 809081 | NCBI WGS metagenome assembly LXNJ01 (sample SAMN04870510, study PRJNA318959) | sponge metagenome | biome: sponge; feature: marine sponge reef; material: water | host: Petrosia ficiformis | place: Greece: Milos, Mediterranean Sea | collected 2013-05-29 | depth 5-7 m | reverse complement strand
TAATGTCGGGTTGGCGGGTTCAGGTCGGGTCATGCGGATCCAGAGGGGGCGGTTTGAGCTTCGCCCGGCGGGAAACACGCACCCGCCGGCGGGCGGCGGGAAACTAATGGCGTCCCCCCGGGCCTGGGTGGAGGTGGATCTCCCTGCCCTCGTTCGCAACGCAAACCGCGCCGGGCCGGGTCCGTCGCTTCTCCCGATGATCAAGGCCGATGCCTACGGCCTCGGTGCCGCCAGGGTCGCCGGGGCATTGACCCCCCTCAAGCCATACGCATTCGGGGTCGCGACCATGGAGGAAGGCACGGCCTTGCGGGAGGCCGGAGTGGTCGGACGGATCATTGTGTTTTTTCCGTCGCCCAACACTGAGAGCGAGGCCCTGGTCTCTCACAGACTCGACGCGGCGGTATTGAGCGTTGACGCGCTGGCGGCCCTACTTCCGCGGAGCATAAGGTATGGCCGCCGCGACGGCAGTTGGCTGCACTTGGAAGTGGATACGGGAATGGGACGAGGCGGGCTCACCCTGCCCCAACTGGAAGCGGTGGCCCCCCATTTGGTGGATCTCCCCGGCCGAACGGGCGGAGATCACGGTCACATCGCCTCAATGTTCACCCACCTGCACTCGGCAGACAGCAATCGCGACGCGGCCAAGAGACAACTGGACCAGTTCTTGCGGGCCGCAGAGATCGTTACCGGGGCCGGGCTGGCCAAACCGCTCCTTCACATTGGCGCAAGCCATGCGCTGAAGCTTGGCGCACACTATCATTTGGATCTTGTGCGCCCGGGAATCTGTTTGTACGGGGGCGGTCCGGCCCTCGAATCTGTCGTTTCGGTCAGGGCGAGAGTCTTGGAAGTCCGCGAACTTCCTCCCGGTTCAACGGTCGGATACGGTGCGAGTTACATCACCACGGGTCGGGAGCGGATCGCCACGCTTGGGATGGGTTACGCGGACGGTGTACCTCTGGAAATCTCCAACAAAGGCACCTTCCTGCTGCACGGCACGCGAGTACCCGTCCGGGGCAGAGTTTGCATGGACGTGACCACGGTTGACGTTTCGCGGGTTCCGGGTGTCAAACCGGGCGACGTTGCGACCTTGCTGGGCAGGGGATCCCCGGACACGGCCGCCCGCGCGGTCGGCGCGGAGGTCCGCCCCGCCCGGTGCGGCAATGACGCGGCGGGGGGGAACGCCCCGGGAGACGCGACAGATGAAATTACACTGGCCGAACTGGCCGGAGCGGCGGCAACCTTGGAACACAAGATCTTGACATCGCTGGGGCTCAGACTGCCGCGCATCTATGGCGGCGGCCCCGCGGACGGTTGAGCAGATGAAACACACGCGGCCCGAGCGCGAACACAAACACGAACGCGAGCACAGACGCGCCCCGGGCACCGCTCGCGGCACCCCAATAGTTAGCGCAGTCGTCGTGTGGACGGCGGTCGGCGCGGCGTTAGTGCTCGGGGCCTGCGCGGAGGATCCGCTGAGTCTCGAACCGGACGATGCTCCAGGGGCGGCGACCATTACCAGAGAGGAATTCCTGCCGGCCGCGGAGCTCCCCGACTGGCGAGACACGACAATCAGCGGGTTCGTCAGGAGAACCACGGCTTCGTTTGTCGTCGTCGCGATTGAGGAGGGCTTCCAGTCTCGAACCTTGATGCGGTTCGACGTTCCCGACACAATCATGACTTTCGCCGACACCCTGCCTGTGGATCATTTCGACTCGGCGTCCTTCACCGTTTCGATTGACCAAGCCTTCTCGGAGCTTGCCGAATTCCCCGCCACGTTCCGCCTGGTGGGCCTGGCTCAGGCTTTCGATGCCGAAACGGCCACGTGGTCCGAAGCCGGCGATAGCGCTGCATGGGCCATGCCGGGGGGAGACCTGACCACGGAGATCGCCGCGGGCGAGCTGGCCGATGAGGAGGGCTCGGTCGAACTGACCTTTTCGGTCGATGCCGACTCGCTGCTCAAGTCGTGGCAGGAACTGGACGGCGGACCCGGCGTGGCGTTGATGTTCGATGGGGCCGAGGCCTTCGTTCGAATTCCAAGTGTGGTCCTTCACATTGAGCCTGTCCTTGAGGGGCGCGAGGTGCCGGTCAGGCAGGACTTGGCGCCGGTGGACCGGACGTTCATCACGGACCCCCCGTTCCCGCCCACCGGGACCGAGTTGAGAGTAGGGGGCGTGCCGGGTTCCAGGGCATATTTCCAGTTCACGATGCCCGACACGATCGCCGGGGTACCGCTGCGCGGATCCACTGTCAACCACGCCGAGTTGATTTTGCAGCCATTGCCCGCGGCGGACTCGGCTTGGGTTGTCAGGCAGGGCCTGAATGTTCGGCAGGTGGCCCTTCTTGCCGATCCCTGGGAACTGGGGGCGCGCACTCCCGTTGGGGCTTCGAGCGCGGCGGGGGTCCGTTTGACGCCTGATCTGCTGGCGGAGTCGACGCCGCTTACGCTGAACTTGACAGCAATTGTGGCAAACGCGGCGGCGGGTGGCCCGGTGACGATCCGCATTGGAGTGCGACCAGACCCGGTGGGTCAGGAGCTTGGATTCGTTTCATTTGGGTCGGTTGAATCGGAAGGGGAATTGGCCCCCGTGATCCGCGTGGTCCTCAGCCCTCCACCAGTCTTCGGCCTGCCATGACGGGGCATCCGAGGAATCGAGGTCTTGGCGCGGTGGCCCGCGCGGCTGTGGGTCTGATTTGGATCACGCCATTCGCTGTTCCCTGCGCCGTGGAAGGGCAGACCCCCGTCACTGCGGTGGGGCTGGGATACCAGGTAGAGGCCGTTGATGCGCGGGCCTCGGCGCTGGCCAGTCTTGGCGGCGGCCTGCTCGGCGGGTCGTTCAGCATTCGCCACCCGGCTGATTTGGTCCTGCACGGCGACCCGTCGTTCTCGATGACCTATGCAACCGAAGCCGTGGATTTCACCGGGCCCGACGCCAACTGGCAGACCGGCCGGACCAGATTCCCGGCAATTCGTGCGCTGTTTCCCTTCGGCGACTGGGGCCTGGGGATCGGGTTTGGCGGCGAGCTGGACCAGAGCTGGAACGCATCGGTCCGCGATTCGGTCGAACTGGGCGGGGTACAACGTCCATACGAGGACACACGCGAGAATGACGGCGGGCTCAGTCACATCGATCTGTCGGTGGCCCGCTCGCTTGGGCCGGTCGGAATCGGCGTGTCCGCGCAGCGGATGACCGGGTCGCTCCGGCAGCTGTTCGTCAGGTCATTCGATGCTCACTCCGAAGAGGCCGGCCTAAATGGCGTAGCGGGGGCCCGAAGCTATTCGTACAGCGGGTGGAGGGTCGGGGTTGGTGGACTGGTGCAGATAGGGGACTGGGCGCTTGCGAGCGTCTCGCTCTCGCCCGGTTCGACGGTCGACTCGTACATCCAGGAGGGTGAGGGCGACGAAACCCAGTTCGGACTCCCGGCCCTTCTCTCCGCGGGAGTGTCGGCACGGTTCGGCCAGTTGATGTTGACAGGAAGCTGGTCCCGGCGGAAGTGGCAGGATGCGGCGCTGCCGGCCGATGTCGAGTTTTCTGCCCACGAGACCACATGGCTGGGTGGTGGCGCGGAACTCGATGCCTTCTCACTCTTGGGCGGACGGGTCCCGCTGCGCCTGGGGTACCGAGTCGCGGATCTCCCGTTCAGTACCACCGGCGAGGTAACACAAGAACGCGCTATGACGCTTGGGTTCGGTTGGATTTTCCGGGAAGGACTGGCGGCTGCGGACGTTTCCGCGGAAACGGGTTCCAGGACGCTTGACTCCTCGGGCAGCGGTTCATCAGAGGGCTTTTCTCGCATAACGGTCACCTTTTCGCTGAGGCAGCGGCTCAGGTGAAACTGGTCTCGCTCAGTCGCCCTGGCACCCGTGAGACGTTCCCGCGGGAACGTCTCAACCCGATTTCGGGCCGCGTCTATATCGAGACTTACGGCTGCCAGATGAATATCAACGACACCGAGCTCATCGCCGGTGCAATGGCGGAACAGGGCTTTCTGCGGGTGAACCGTCCGGAACAGGCCGATGTGGTTCTGGTCAACACCTGCGCGATCAGGGAGCATGCAGAGACGAGGGTGCGGGGGAGAATCGGCGAGCTCCAGCGGCACCGCTCGGGCAATCCCGACTTGGTGGTGGGTGTTACGGGATGCATGGCGCAGCGGCTCGGCCCGGAGCTAATGGAGCGGGGGCGTGGCGTGGATCTGGTCGCCGGCCCCGACAGCTACCGCGGCCTCCCCGCAGTCGTTGCGGCTATGGGGGACGGGTCTCTGGCCCGCGGTCAGGCGCTCCTGGATTTGGACGATTCCGAGAATTACGAGGGGGTTCCGCAAGTCAGGGGTAACGGGTCAACCGCCTGGGTGACGGTGCAGCGCGGGTGCAACCACCGGTGCACGTTCTGCATTGTGCCCTACGTTCGGGGTTCAGAAAAGAACCGTGAACCGCGGGCGGTACTCGAGGAGTGTGAGGCGGCGGTGGAGGCTGGCTACACCGAGGTGACCCTTCTGGGCCAGACCGTGAACTCCTACAAGTCTGCCGACTGGGATTTCGCGCGGCTCCTGCGAACGGTATCCGAGCTGGAGGGCATCCGCCGCGTCCGGTTCACGTCTCCACATCCGAACGACGTTTCACGGGAACTGCTCGAAGTAATGGCGGAGGCTCCGACCGTTTGCCGGCAGCTCCATCTTCCCGTGCAGTCGGGTTCAAACAGGGTGTTGAAGCGGATGGTCCGTCGCTATACCCGCGAGAGTTTCTTGGATAAGGTCGACCGGGCCAGGACCATCGTGCCCGACCTGGCGCTTTCGACCGACGTGATCGTGGCGTTTCCGGGCGAATCGGAGTCCGACTTTGGGCTGACGCTGGACCTGATGCGCCGGGTCAGGTTCGACGACGCGTTCACCTACAGGTTCTCCCCGCGCGACGGAACTCCCGCCACCCGGCTCCCGCCGGATGACACCATCCCCGATGAAGTCGCGGCGTCTCGCCTGGAACAGTTGATCGCTCTGCACAGGCGGATCCAGCGCGAGATCAACGAGGCAGAGGTGGGTGTTGAGAGGGAAGTGTTGATTGAGAGGCCCGCCCGCAGTCCAGGCGACATGCTTGGTCGGACCGAGCAAGGGAAGGTGGTGGCGTTCCCGGGGGAACGCGAGTGGCGGGGCCAGTGCAGGCGGGTCCGGTTGATCAGTACCACCGGCGCAACGTTCCGGGGGGAGTTGGCCACCTGAAATCTGCCACCAAAGCGATTGGGGCCGCGGTGCTGACACTGGCTGCGTTCTGGTTCGCGGTGCGCAACGCCGGCGAGACGGTCTACATAGACCTGGACTTCGTGACTATTCGCGCGTCGCTGCCGATCGTGGTGCTCGGCTCGGTTCTGCTGGGATTGGCCGCGGCGGCCGGGGCTTCGATTCTAGCGGAGCGAAAGCGCTAGTCGGTTCCAGACCCGCGCCGGGTCCAAATCACAATTGCCCCGCAGCGGCTGCCAAGAAACTCGGCGGGTGTGTCGGCCAGCCCTCTGTATGTCTCAATGGCGGCGACATCTCCAGTGGGAGAGATCAGGCCGAAATCAATGGACCCACCGGGTACGATCTGCCGGGTCTCCCGCCCGTCGACATAAATCGTGGGTATGCATCCCGGAACGGCGTTTCCCTGCATCCGGATGTTCGACCGGCAGCTGAGGTGACCGCACTCCGGGGTCACGCGTACCCCCGGGACCGTGTTCAGGACCTCTGCCAGCGTCCGGTGGCGAACCTGGTCCATCTCGGAGGGCAACACGAAGCTCCCCAACCCAAGTTGCAGCCGCTGGTAAAATCCCGAGCGCTCAAGCCACTGGGCGCGCCGGTCAACTACGGCCACCAGCGGCTCCATTGCAATGGCCTCAACCGGGAGCCGGATGTCGAGGACAGACGTAACGTCCGACTCCACAACAAACCGAATCTCCGGCTCGCCATATCCGATTCGCTCGAACCGGGCCATGTGAGCCCCAGCCACCAGGTTGGCAATTCGGAAGTGCCCCCGGGTATCGGTCAGGGCGGTCTCTCGTTCCGATACAGTGACCACCACGTTTGGAATCGGCTCGCCGGTGTCATGGTCGACCACCGTGCCGACCACGTCTCCTAGGCTGGTGAGCACCCGAACCCCCATGTCGTGCCGGAGCGTCTCAGAATCCGCCAGGCGTACCTGGTGGACGCCAGTGTCTCTGTCCAGGGCGTAGGCCCAGATGAACAAAGGATTGTCCACGGGGACGTCACAGAAGATGTAGCGCCCGTCACCCGACGGCGCGAGCAGATTGTTGGTGAACATGCCGGGCCGCGCCTCACTGGGATGCAAGCCGGGCGGTAGGCCCCAAGCGAGGTGGATGGTGCTGGGTAGTGGGACCCCGCTGTGGCCCTCTGTCACCTGTCCGTGCAGGATGGCCTGACTCGCAAGCGGGATTGCCGCCATGCACTGAAGACGGACCAGATCAACCTCCTGCGCCCGTTCTTGCGCGTGCAATACGGGGACGCCGACGGACAGGAGCACGGCAAAGGCTGTCAGCCCAGCCCTCTTAACCGCCGTCGCATGAAATGTCACTGCCCGCGGTGCCACTGTTGAACCCCCGATGCTGCCCCTGTCGTTAGCGTTTCGTACTCCCGCCCTTCGTGTCCGTCATGTCGGCCGGTGAGCGGCGCGAAACAAACGCACGCCGGATACAAACGAGTCTCACCATCCTAAGCGTACCGCGGCAGCCATGGAGCTGCAACGGAACCGACCGGGGCCTGCGTCCAAATCCTGGTGCCGGTCCGCCAAGGGGATGGCGTTGAGAGACGCTTGAGAGTCTGGCCGATTCTCCTTGTCCAGGACGCAGGTCGTCTGTTGCCCGGCCTGCCAGACGGATCCGCGCCGGACGAGCGCCGGACAAGCGCCCCGGGTTGGACGGGGCACGGGAGACGGGGAGCCCGCTTGTGAGAGTAGCTCTGCCCCCACTGGCCATCTGCGCTATTGCACTCGGGCTGGGAGTGTTTGCAGGGCTACTGTTGGCAGTGGCGGGCAGGCCGACTCTCATCCCCGCCCTTCTTTCGATCGCAGCGTTTGGGTTGGCTCTCACTCCGGCTGCGCGCGGCGGCGTTCGGAGCGCCCAAAGGTCACAGGGTGCGGTCCTGGCTGTCGGCCTCGTGCTGATCGCCGGAATCGCAGCGGGCATGCGGAGCGGATCGGACGCTCTGAAATCCTGCACCCGGCTGATCCCGGACCGGTCGCGGGTGACCGCGTTTGGCACACTTCTGGACGCCGTTCCGGCGGGGATGGCTGACGACGAACTGGTCAGGGTGCGGGTTGCGGCCGCGACGGTCATGGAGGCCATCCCGGCACAGGAAGAACAAAACAAAAGCGACAAGGCCCGACTGACAGCCTGTGGCCTCCGGAGCGTCACCGCCTATGTGAGCCCCAGCGGGATTCTGATTCCGGCAGGAAAGGAAGTACGCCTCCAGGGGACATGGCGGCAAATGGGGAAACCCGGCCTCTTGCCGCGGCCCGAACACCGCTACGGATTCCTCGGACGCGTTTCCGCGGGAACGCTTGGCGACCAAACGACCGCCCCGCAACGACCCGGAATCGCAACGGTGGCGCTGGCGCGCTGGAAATCGAGGCTTTCTATGAGACTGAACCGTCGCCTGTCGCCCGGGCAGGGTCCGACAGGCACGGCCCTGACCTTGGCTGACCGAAGCTTGCTCGACCGAGATGTTAGGGACGCGTTCGCCAAGGCGGGAATCGTCCACCTGCTGGCGATCTCGGGGATGCATGTCGGCCTTCTCTCGGCTGGCGTTGTGTGGCTGATGGGCCTGGTGACGCGCCGCCTGCGGCGGTACGTCATGGCGGCAGCCGTGATGAGCGTTTACATCCTGCTGATTGGTGCTCCGCCTTCGGCCGTGCGGGCCGGATTGATGTTCTGGGGATATGCGCTCAGCCTGAACCGCGGCATCCGGGTGGGCGATCTGGCGGGGCTCGCGGCGGTGGCCGCCATTGTGCGAGACCCGATGGTGGTCACCGATGCCGGCTTCCAGCTTTCCTTCGCCGGGTTCACCGGAGTAGTCCTGGGTGCTCGCGCGAAGATCCCCCGGCGTTGGCCCGGTGTACTGAGGTGGGTCACGCAGTCCGTCGCGGTCAGTGTGGGAGCGTTCCTGGCCACGGCTCCTGTCGCGGCGACTCATTTCGAGCGGGTCGCGGTGTCGGGGATACCGGCGAGCGTGGTTGCCGGGGGGATCGTCACCCTGGCGCTTCCGTCGGTGTTGTTGGCCATGGCGTTGCCGTGGCCGCTCTGGATACCGTTCGCGGGAGCGTCCGACCTGTTGCTCGCTGCCTTGGGGGCGGTCGCGAATTGGTTTGCCGTTCTGCCGTTGGGCTGGGAAGGCCCGGGAATCGGGGTGGCGCTGTGGACTGTGGTGGCAGCGTCGCTCTTGCTGGCAGTTGACCGGATGGCGGCCCGCCGCGGGTGGGGTCTGTTGGCCCTCGCCGGCGCGATTGCCGTGGTTTCGGCCGGCCCGTCTGTGAAGGCCCTGCGCGCCAGAGGGACGCCCATGGTTTGCACGCTGGATGTCGGGCAGGGCGACGCCGCTGCAATCAGAACGGCAGGCGGAAGGTGGCTGCTCCTCGACGCCGGTCCGCGGTCGGCAGGAGACGATGTTGTGGACTTTCTTCGCCGCCAGGGTGCTCCCGAGGTCGAGCTTCTCTCAATCTCGCATCCCCACGCGGACCACTACGGAGGTGCCGAAGCGGTACTGGACGCCTTTCGAGTGCAAAGAGTCCTGGATCCCGGTTTCGCCCAGCCGTCGACGTCGTATCTGGAGCTGTTACGCCGAATAGACGGGGAGGGCGCGGAGTGGCGGAGGGCACACCGTGGCCTTTCCGTGGACATTGATGGCGTGGAAATTACAGTCCTTTGGCCCGCCTCTGACAATGACCTTCCCGGGGATGCCAACGAAAACTCATCCGTGTTGTTGGTCGAGGTTGCTGGGTTCAGGTATCTGAACCCGGGCGACGCCCCGGCCGAGGTGGAGGAGGCCGTTTTGTCGAGCGGACAGAATCTTCAGGTTGATTGGCTGAAACTGGGCCATCATGGTAGCAACACTTCTTCCTCCGCAGCCTGGTTGGAGGCTGCTGACCCCGAGCTGGCGATCGCCTCGCTCGGAGCGGGGAACAGCTATGGTCACCCCCACGCGGAAACGCTGCTGCGGGTTGACTCGACGGGCGTGCCCGCGCTGTGGAGGACAGACCAAGACGGGACCGTTTGCGCGGAAATCAGCAGGGACGGGAGCTGGAAACTCCGTTAGGTTGAATTGAGGCTACGGGCGCCACCTCGCGACACGCAAACCCCCTGGACGCGGTTGTCGACGCGTTAGAGTTAGAGTTTAGAGGAACAGTCTCATCCGCTGTTCGAGGAGTGGACGATCCAGGATGCCGGTCACGTTGAGAACCTCGAGGTTGAATCGGCGATCGGAATTGCGCGACCACCATTCTTCTGCGAGCCAGCCAAGGTCCTCAGCGGCAATGACGGCGATATGGCTGCCGGCGCATTGGGCGGCCAGCTGCCAGACTCTGTCCATTGCGGAATCGTCAGGCTTCGCGGCAATGACCAGGAAGCAGGCAACCGGGTCACTTGCGTCGCGGATATAGCGCTTGAACTGCCTCAGGTGGGAGGGCGGAAACGTGTAGGCGGCCTCGGTGCTCTTGTTGTCCCACATCAGCACGTCTCCACTCGTCCTGCGACGCCCGCCGAACCGGATGCATCCGTCGGGGTGATCGGTCCCCGCCATTTCCATCAGCTCGAGGCCGAGCCTTGATTCGAAGAGGAACCGCGTTGCCGCCTCAAACCCGTGCTCGATATCGAGATCTTTCTTGATGATCCGGTTCGCCAGCAGGTTCTCGCGGTCGCGCCGGGCGAGTTCTGGCAGGTACTTGTAGAGTCGCTCGCCGGGAGAGGCTTCCTCCGACACTTCCTTCGTGATCAGATTGGCGAAGTAGCCGATGATTCGTCGGATTCGCTGCGCTTTGGTCCCGCTAACCGGAACGCCCGGAAGCGAGGAGCACAGCTTTTTCAGGTCCTCGGTGGACAGGATACCCAGCGCTCTGCTGGGACTCAGGCCGGAGGAGACAACCCGGCTCTTGAGTTCAGATTTCGTGCCCGAAGTGGGGATCTTCTTCTTGATCAGCGTCCGCTTCAACTGGCTAACCGTGAGGGCGTCAAGAAGCAGGCCCCAGGAGTTCAGCCCGAGCTCCAGGCCGAGCGCGTCCATCACGGAAGCCCGGATTTCGTCCGGAATCACGTAGGGCGAGCCGTCGGCCTTGTTGCAATGGAAGACGATGCCCCCCCGCTGCAGCCCGTTGAGCACGTCGCGGCACTCACTCGGCGTATGCAGGACGTTGCCGGGCTGGGGAAAATGGTTGAGCTGGGCGAGCACTATACGGAAAACCGTCTCGGACAGTCCCAAGCTGTCGCGGAGACTACGGAGCAGGTTCAGTTCGCGGAAAGTGATCAGCTCGTCGTCCAGCGCCACCCTGAGTACGTCCTTCAGGATTTCGATGCGCTCTGGGTCCTCGTAACGCAGGCTGTCGTGCACTGCGGCCGCATCGAGCACGTCTTGCTCCAAGCGGGTCAGGCTGTCGACAATATCCTGCTCGGATGCCGACCAGTCGGGACGATTAACGAACGCCTCAAGCATCAGAATCTGCCGGATCTGGTTCTTGAAGGGACCGTCGAACTGGAGAACGGTCGTTATCCGCTTGCCGTCGGTTAGTTCCTCGACATTTCGCAGAATGATGTCCCGGGCTTGGTCTTCGTTGGGTCTCGGGAAATCCCTCGTGAAGCTGTCCACGATGCGTTGCAACGGGAGCTTCGACATCTGCTTGATCGCATCAGCCACTTTCATGTCTTTGCTCCGTCGTCTGATTCTCGTTCGATCCATGCGGAGATCGGCCCGGCAAGCGAACCGATCAATCGTAGCCGGGGTGGACCGAGATCGCAAAGGTCCTTACTGGACGGACGGAATGGAAAAACCCTACCTAAACCACTGCGCATACAGGATGCTGCGAACGCATACGCACGATGCCGACCATCATTGGGTTTTGTATGTTCGAATTGGCCCAGAACGATTCCGATTCCCAACCCAAGGACCGACCGGTGGATTACGAGTCACTTCATGAACACCTCCACCGTCCCGGAGGCCCGTCTCCCGAGATCGCGGGCATCGTGGGCCAGATTGCCGACGCGGCGGTCGTGATTGCGGCCGAGATATCGCAGGCCGGCCTGCGCGGGCTGCTGGGCGCTAGCGGAACGTCGAACGTGCACGGCGAGGAAGTCCAGAAGTTGGATGACTTCGCGGACACAGTGCTCATGGAGTCCATGTCGCGTTGCGGGCTTGTGGCCGGGATGGCCTCCGAGGAACAGGAAGACGTGGTTCTCGCCAACCCGGACGCACGCCACGTGGTGGCGTTTGACCCGCTAGACGGCAGCTCGAATATCGATCTCAATATCTCCGTTGGCACGATCTTCTCGGTGCATCAACGCGTTTCCGCGGGAACGTCTGGGGACGTCTCCGCGGGAACGTCCGAGAGCGTCCGCGCGGAGATCGGAGACTGGCTGCAGCCCGGCCGCAGGCAAAGAACGGCCGGTTATGTGTTGTACGGTACCTCGACCATGCTGATTCTCACCACCGGTACCGGAGTGGACGGATTCACCCTGGATGACAAGGGCGTTTTTCGCCTGTCGCATCCGGGCATGAAAATGCCCTTTCCGGGGAAGCGCATCTACAGCCTGAATGACGGATACGCACGCGAGTGGCTCCCCGGCCAGACGCGCCTGACCGACCGATTTCGCAGCCCGCCGCTGGACGAGCCCGCTTATTCCGCTCGATACGTGGGATCATTGGTGGCGGACTTCCACCGTACTCTGATCAGGGGGGGGATCTTCATGTATCCCGGCACCAGAAAGACCCCGGGGGGCAAGCTGAGACTTCTCTATGAACTAGCGCCGATGGCCATACTCGCTGAACAGGCGGGCGGTGCTGCCAGCGACGGTGAGCGCAGGATTCTGGACATCAACCCGACCGCTCTCCACCAGAGGGCCCCCGTCTACATTGGAAGCCAAGCGCTTGTACGAGCGGCAGAGGAGGTACTGGCGGAGCCCCGGTAGTGTTCTGTAGGGATTGCCTGGCGGAAAGGAAGAAACTGCCGGCGCAAATAAACTGGCCGGGCTCGCCGGAACACCGGCGAGCCCGGCCGCTGCAGCTACATCAACAACGCGACTGCAAGAGGCGGGAAATTGATTAGAAGTTGATCCGGGCCCCAAGCTGGATGGCCCACCTCGACAGGACGTTGTCCAGCAGGGTGATGTCGTCGACGTTCGCCACTCCGTCGTCGTTTTCGTCGCGCTGGTAGAACCGAACGATGCGGGCGCCACTGTTCTCGTCGTAACCCCGGAACGAGAGGATCGTGTTTGCACCAAACGCAACATAGCGCTGCCGCCCCCAGTCGCCGTTGAGCATGTTGCCGACGTTAAGCATGTCGAGGGTCAATTGCATGTTCCTCCCGCCCGGCACAGGCAGGTCTTGAGTGATCCGCAGGTCAAGGGTGTTCACCCACGGTTCCCGGGAAGAGTTCCGCGGTACGATCTGCCCGCGGTACTTGTAAAGCCCCGGCACCTGTTCCACAAAGCGCTGAAAATCGGCTGCGCCCCGGCATCCCGCGCAGTCCGTGTCGAACAGGTAGGTGTCGTCTGCAGTGGACTCGGGGACGTAGATGAGGTCGTTGTACCAACGGCCGTCGTTGTTCGCGTCCCCGGAATAGGTCCAGTTGAACGGACGACCTGCCCGGCTCTCAAGGAAGGCCGCGACCTGTGTGCCAAACCCTTCCTTCCACTCGAACTGACGTGACAGAGATGCGACCAAGCGGTGCTTGATCTCGTAGTCAGCGGTCCCCGGTCCAGGGTTGTTCGGATCCATGCCGATCTCGTTGTACTGGAAGTTCGAGACCGCACGACTCGAAGCCCCGCTGTTCACGTCGGTCGCGTCGGTAAGCGTGTAGGCGACGGAACCGACTAATCCGGGCAGGAGCGACGTGCCGGCGTCCTTGGAAAGTTCAACCGTCCACTGGACCTGGCGCCCCTCATCGGTGTTGGTCAGCAAGAAAACGCCAGGAGAAAAGGCCGGATCGGCGGCGGCGTCGGAGAACATCATGCGACCGTCAACCGACGTTCCCTCGGGAACGATGCTGAGGTCCTTGTACAGAATGTCATTGACGTTCTGGGTGTAGATCCCCTCGAGGGTAAGGACCATCCCCGGCGAGAACTCCCGGTCGACGGCCAGGGACGTCCGCCACGCCTGGGGGAACTTGAAGTTCGTGTCGGTGATGTTCACTTCGGTGGTAGACGCGACACCGTCGGCTTCCACCGGATCGGCGCTGTTGGTGAAACTTGGCACGCCGCATCCGCGCCAGACACGGCAATCGATGCGGGTGAAGTCCAGGCCGGTGTTGGAGAACTGGTTGGAAATCCACACAAAGGGATTGCGCCCAGTGAAGACGCCTGTTCCGCCGCGCACCTGCCAGCTCCGGTCATCGTTCAACGCCGCATTGAACCCAAGCCGCGGAGACAGAAGGACGACGCCGCTCGGGACCTCGCTGGTCGAATAACCAGGGAAGGCCGCGGCGAAGTCCGAGTTTTCCCCCGGCTTGTCAGAAAACACCGGGATATCGGCGCGAACACCCGCCTGGAAGTTCACGCGATCATTGATCTCGACCCGGTCCTGCACGTAGAACCCGAGCTGCATGGCGCTCCACTCGACCCGGGGGTACTCCTCGTCCAAACGCGAGATCGACGCCCGGTACCTGCTGGCGTTCCCCGCCGCGTAGTCTTCGATGGAATCGAATGTCCACTGCCCGTAGGCATCCTGAATGAACAGGTTCTGGAAACTGAAGAACTCGTTGTGCGTCCCGAGAGTGATTGTGTGACTGCCCTTGAACAGGGTGAAGTCGTTGGTGACCTCGAACACGTCCTGATGGACGGCGTTCTGCTGAGAGAATCGTTCGATTCCCAGCTCCACGCTCTCCCCGTCCTCCCCGACAATGATTGAGACTTCGGGATAGGGGTCGCTGACGGGCGTCCGGTTGTCGCGCTGCCGCTGGTAGGCGACCCGGAGCATGTTCTGGGCGTTCGCCCCGATCCGCGTGTCGAGCTGCGCCACGCTGGAATTGGAAACGGCGCCAAAGTCATACCCCTGTGTCGGCAGGCCGATGGTGCCGTCTTGGCCGCCGTCGCGAGTGATGCCGCGCTCGGAAACGGCGTCCACCATGTTGTGGCGCACAGTCAGGTGATTGTCTTCTGACAAATTGAAGTCAAGTCGGGCGAAGAGCTTGAGGTCATTGGTGGCGCGCGCCAACTCTTCTTCAAAAGAACCCGGATCGTAGCCGTAGGTGGACTTCGAAATATCGATGATTCGGGCCATGTCGTCGGCGGAAATGCCCAAAATGTTGGCCTGCGAGCTGCCCAGCAGCCCGATCGCAAGCGGCCGGCCGGTCTGCTTCAATTCACCACTGACAAAAAAGTGCGCCTTGTCGGCCACGATGGGGCCGCCGACCCGGAATCCGGTCTGCATCTCGCCGAAATCCGCAGGCTCGTCAACCGTCCCGTCCGGCAGGCTCAACCCGCCAACGAAACTGTTGTTTCGGCCGAAGAAATAGGCGGAGCCGTCGAACTCGTTGGTGCCCGACCGAGTGACGATGTTGACCGAACCCCCGGTGAAACCGCCCTGCCGGATGTCAAACGGCGCGACCGCGACCTGGAATGCCTGGACCGCGTCCAGCGAAATCGGCTGCGAATTGGCCTGTCCGCCCGGCGTGCCACTGTCCGGGAGACCGAAAACGTCGTTCAGGATGGCCCCATCAACCTGGATGTTGTTGTAGCGATTGTTCTTCCCCCCGATGCTCACGCCGCCGATGTTCTCGGAAGAGCCAATGTTGGTGCCGATGGCGTATGGAGAAAACCGCGCGAAGTCCTGAACGCTCCGGTTGATCGTGGGGAAGCCCTCAATCTCTTCGGTGTTGACGTCCCTCTGCGGACCGTTCCGCTCGCCGGACAGAAACGCGCGTCGTTCGACGATAACGGTGACACCTTCCAGCTGGACCGCCTCCTCGGCCAGCAGGACATCCACACGGCGATCCTCGCCCAGGGCGAGCACCAGCCCTTCAACCGCCTCGGCCCCGTATCCGACCAGACTTACGGAAACGGTGTAGGGACCACCTACCCGCAGGCCCCGCAAGTTGTAGCGACCGTCGCTCCGGGTCACGGTGGAGTAGGTACTGCCGCTCGGCTCGTGGACCGCGCTGACCGTGGCTCCAGTGATCGCGGCCATGGTTTGCCCGGTTACCCGGCCGTTAAGCCCGGCCGTCGTGACTCCCTGGGCCGCCAGGCCGGCTGCACCGAGAAACAGGGAGGCGGCAGGTGCCATGACGGCAATTGCCAAGCGTCGCCCCTCAGGTGGTCGTTGCATGCTTGATTTTCTCCTAATGCGTATTAGTGGATTGAAAAACAGACAGTACGTGCTGCCAGCGCAATCTGGCTGCTGGGCCCGTGCACATCAGAATCGGCAGGTCTTCCAAGAACACGACTGCAAATCCGGCTCACGTGTGAGCGCTCCAAGACCCCGGCGGCCGTCTGCGGGTGCCCGAGCGAAGAAAAACCCTTGACAGGCGCGCTCGGCGCCGGAGGGAATGCTACCTCCCTCCGGTCACCCAAATCTAACATCCTGAGAGACGTAGGACGGTCTCGCCGGTCATGGCCCGCCGATATCGGTCCACCTTGGTTCCGACGGAATCGGGAGCGGCCGCGGTTGTTGCTGCAGGTATGCAATCAGCGCATCAAGGTCCACCAGATCCAGGCGCTCTACGTTGGCGGCGTCCAACAATGCGGTGTACCCGCTGCCGCCTTCCGCCAGGAAGTTGTTAACAGCCATTCGGTACATGCGTGTCGGTTCGATTTCAAGTCCGTCGGGCCCTGCCGCACTGATGATTCTGGAGCCGCGCGCGGCCGCTTGGTCATAGACGACTTCAACGCCGCTGATTTGCAGGTCCAGCCCGTCTTCACGGATCCCCTGCTCGAGCGTGCGGAGCAGCGTTTCACCGGACACGTCCAAGATCTGCATCGTGTTCCCGAATGGCTGCAGCTCGAACAGGTCGCGGAAAGTCACGGGGCCGGCCCCAAGCGGGCGGCGGATGCCGCCGTTGTTGGTGATGGCGATGTCCGCACCGGTCAGCGCCCGCTGGGCATCGGCAATGATCCGTCCGATGGCGAACCCGCCCCTCCGGGGCTTGGGCAGGCTGGCCTCCAACTCGGTCACAACCCGGGCAGCGATCTCCTCGACCGTGGCCGCATATTCTGCGACAACTGCGGCTACGGCCGAGTCCGCAGCGATCTCGTCGGCGTATGTCTGAACGATCTCGGACGTTCCCGCGGAAACGTCTCCGCCCGCGGCGCGGCGGATCTCGCCGAGTCCGAAGGCAGTGCTGTTTGCCCAGGCCTGAACTACCGGAACCGGTCCGTGCGGCGTTTTGACTTCCGTCATTAGTCTGGAATGGGTGTGCCCGGTCACCGCGTAGTCGAACCTCTCGGTGACCGCGGACAGTTCCTGAAGAGCTTCCCCCGAACAGGCGTCGTCGTTGCAGAACGCCCCTTCATGCATCACGGCCACGACAAAATCAGCTCCGGCGGCCCGCACCTCCGGGATGTAGCGGTCCAGGGCCGCGGCAATCGAACGGAAATCGTAAGCCGCGACCATGGAGGGAAGGGCGGACGTAGGAGTTGAAGTTGTTGTGGCCCCGACAAACCCCACCCGCACTCCGTCCTTTTCGACGATTGTCCACGGGTCCAGCCATTCTGGATGCCGGTCAGTCCCCTTCACGAACACGTTGGCACCCAAGACGGGGAACTCGGCCTGGCGCATTCTCTCGCGCAGTACTTCCTCGCCCCAGTCCCACTCGTGGTTGCCGAGAGCCGCTACGTCGTAACCCACGGCATTCATTGCAGCGATCGTGGCTTCGCCGCCGGTGAAGTTGGACAGCAGCGTGCCCTGCATCATGTCGCCCCCGGAAACCACGAAGACCGGGCAATCAGGATCTTCGAGCGCTGCCTGCCGAACGTACCCGGCCATGACGGCGGAGCCGCCGACCAGTCTCCCCTCTGACCAGGGTTGCTCGGAGGCCAGCAGTTGCCCGTGCAGGTCGTTCGTGGAGAAGATCTGGGCGCATGCGGGCGGAGTGGCGGCGGCCCCCTCCGGGAGCTGGTCCGCGTTCCCGCGGGAACGCCCACAGGAGAAAACAGCGAGGACAGTTGTTGCGCTCAGCGCCAATCCCAGGCCGCGGGCCATTTGGTGCGCGCCGAGAGCCGGGCCGGTCATGAGAGCTCGTCAAGTTGCAGCTGCATGGCGTCGGCTTCCTCCGCGTCCATGTCGGTGAGGGGCGCGGGGTAGTTGCCCGACCAGCATGCGGTGCAGAAGGGCCCGTGATCGCTAACAGCGTCTTGCATGCCCTCCATGGTCAGGTAACCCAGCGAATCGGCACCGAGGCGGTCGGCGATTTCTTCAACGGAGCGGCTTGACCCGATCAACTCCTCGCGCGTGGGCATGTCAATGCCGTAGTAGCAGGGGAATTTGACTGGCGGGGAAGCGATGCGGAGGTGGACCTCTTCCGCACCGGCAATGCGCAGGAGTGAGATCAGACCACGACTCGTGGTTCCGCGTACCAGAGAGTCGTCCACCACAACCAAACGCCTCCCTTCAACGAGCGATCCGACCGGGTTGTATTTGACCCGCACCCGGAAATCCCGATCCGCCTGGGACGGTTGGATGAACGTACGCCCGACGTAATGGTTCCGGATCAGCGCCAACTCGAACGGTAGCCCGCTCTCTTCAGAATAGCCGAGCGCGGCCGAATTGGCGGAGTCGGGCACCGCCACCACGCAGTCCGCATCAACCGGATGCTCCTTGGCGAGCTGTTTCCCGAATGCCCGCCTGGCGGTGTTGACACTCGCGCCCCACACGACCGAATCGGGCCGGGAGAAGTAGACCAATTCGAACAGACACGCGCTTCGGGGGGCAGGTCGGAGGGGCCGGAGGCTCTGCACCTTTCCGTCGCGGATGCGTACGACTTCGCCCGGTTCAATCTCCCGAACGAATTCGGCGCCGATCATGTCCAGCGCGCAGGTCTCCGAGACGACAACCGCCGCCTCGCCGAGCCGTCCCAGCACCAGTGGCCTGAAGCCCCGCGCGTCGCGAGCCGCGTAGAGTGTGTCGCCGATGGCCATCACCAGGGCGAACGCCCCCTGCACCTGCGTCAGTGCGTCGTCAACCCGCCCTTCTTCATCAAGATGGCGAGAACGAGCGAAGAGATGCACCAGAGTCTCGGAGTCAACCTCAGTCTGGAAAATGGAGCCGTCCCGAGCCAGGGAGCGCCGCAACGTGGCGGCATTCGTGAGGGTCCCGTTATGGGCCACCACCAACGGGGACCCCCGGAAATCCACCACCAGCGGCTGGGCGTTCCGCTGATGAGATTCTCCCGAGGTTGAATAACGTGTGTGCCCGACAGCGACTCTGCCCTTGAGGCCTTCCAGCACCTCAGGGTCGAAGGCGTCCGCCACCAGTCCCATGGCCTTCTTCACGTGGCAGCGCCCGCCGGAGTCCATACTGACCACCCCGGCCGATTCCTGGCCGCGGTGTTGCAGTGCGTAGAGGGCCAGAAAAACGAGGTTCGCGGCCTCCTTGGCACCACTAACCGCAGCGACCCCGCAAGCCTCCCGCAGCCCGGTTGCGGGCCGAAAATTCTCCAAAGATGTTTCCGCGGGAACGTCTGGAGACGGGATCACGTCGAGGTGTTTCACCAGGAGACTCCGCCCGGCTCGCTGCCCATCCGGCCGGGAATGGCCGATTTGTATCGCTCGCTGAGCCTTGTCAGGTCAAGCTCAGCCACGTGCCCGCCGCCCTCTATGCGGCAGACCGCGCCGCCCACTACGCCGATCCTCTCAATCGGTATGCCGCATTCCGCACCTATCTCCCGAACCCTGTCGGCGTCCTCCGGCACGGCCGTAACGACAGCCCTTGAGTGAGTCTCCCCAAACCAGAGCGTGGCCCCACTGACGCTGTCGCCGCCGGGAGCCCTGTCGAGGAAAACGTCGAAACCCTGCCCGCCGGCGATGGCGCACTCGGCCAGGGCCACGGCGAGTCCGCCGTCCGAGCAATCGTGAGCAGAGCGAAACACGCTGGCTTCCGCGCCCGTGACAAGAAATTCAACCAGATTCGCAGCCGCTTCCAACACCACCTCCGGTGGCTCGCCGGCCACGATCGGATTGCCTTGGTCGTCGGTGGTACACACCGCCAGGAACGCCGATCCTCCCAGTTCCTCCCGTGTCACTCCAGCCAGCCAAATCTCGCCGCCTTCGTCAGTGAACGCCGAGCCGACACGCCGCGAAATGTCCTTCAGCACCCCTATCATACCGACAACGGGTGTCGGGTAAACCGGTGTCCCGCCGGTCTCATTGTACAGTGATACGTTGCCTCCCGTGACCGGAGTGCCGAGCGCCTCACATGCCTCCCCCATTCCAGCGACCGCTTCGCGCAACTGAAAGTAAACGCTCGGCCTGAGCGGACTGCCGAAATTTAGGCAGTTGGTCATGGCGAGGGGACGGGCTCCCGTACAAGCAACGTTGCGAGCAGCTTCCGCCACCGCTGCCCGTCCACCGGTCCGGGGGCGCAGGTAAGTGTGCCTGCCGTTGCCGTCGGTCGAGATGGCAATGCCCCTGGTACGGTCCGGCAGCCGAAGAACAGCCGCGTCACCGCCCGGTCCGGCCAGGGTGTTCGTTTGCACGGTCGTGTCGTACTGCTCCGAAATCCAGCGCTTGTCGGCGATCGTCGGATCGTCGAGCAGCGAGAGCAGGGCACGCGCCGCCCCGCCCGCCTTCTCCAGAAGAGCCTCGGGGTCGATCTCGTCCAGACGGGAGCGCTGCGCCTCGACCTCGGCCGATTCCCGCGCTTCTGGCTCATAGGTGGGGCATTCGTCAACGAGTGGGCGGACCGGAATCTCTGCGACCAAAGCATCACCCTCGCGCACCCGGAACATCCCGTCGTCCGTGACTTTACCGATCACAGCCGCCTGAAGATCCCACCGGGCCAGCACTTCCTGAACGGCCTCCTCACATCCCGGTTTCGCCACGAGCAACATGCGTTCCTGTGACTCGGAGAGAAGCATCTCGTACGGGGTCATGTTCTCTTCGCGGACGGGAAGGTGCCGAACATTTATCTCGATCCCCGAGCCCGAGCGGGACGACATTTCCGTTGCACTGGAGGTGAGACCGGCCGCTCCCATGTCCTGGATTCCCACAAGCAACTCCCGCGAGATCAACTCGAGGCTGGCTTCCAGGAGCAGCTTCTCGGTGAATGGGTCCCCCACCTGTACCTGCGGCCGGCTGGAAGTGGCGTCTTCGTCCAACTCCTCCGAGGCGAAAGTGGCCCCGTGGATACCGTCCCTTCCGGTGCGCGCGCCCACCGCCATGACGGCGTTCCCCACGCCCTCCGCCTCGCCGCGGATCAGCCGGGAAACGGGCAGCACGCCCACGCACATGACGTTGATAAGCGGGTTTTTTTCGTAGGCCGCATCGAAAATGGCTTCGCCCCCGACAGTAGGCACTCCCACACAGTTTCCGTAGTCGCCCACCCCCCTGACCACGCCGTCAAACAGGTACCTCGACCGCGGATCGTCCAGCGTCCCGAAGTGCAGGCTGTCGAACAGCGCAACGGGACGAGCTCCCATTGTGAACACGTCCCTCAGAATCCCGCCGGCTCCGGTGGCGGCCCCCTGGTAGGGTTCGATGGCCGATGGGTGGTTGTGTGACTCGATCTTGAACGCGACGCACCAGTCACCGCCGACGCTAACAACGCCGGCGTTCTCGCCCGGTCCCTGAACCACGGCGGCGGACTCGGTGGGCAGGTTGCGCAGGAGCGGCCGCGAGTGCTTGTAACCGCAGTGTTCGGACCACATGGCGCTGAAGACGCCGAGTTCCGCGTACGTCGGTTCGCGCCCCAGGATTGCGAGGATGCTGGCGTACTCCGCCTCGTTCAACCCGTGGTTCTCCACCAACTCGGGAGAGATTTCGGGATCCCCCGGCCTGGGTTGGGGTTGGTGGTTCACGAGGTGCCCACAGCCCGGACCAGCGATCGAAACAAGGGCAGCCCGTCATCCGGCCCCAGCGCCCGGATCGAGTGCCTCTCGGGATGCGGCATCATCCCAAGCACGTTTCCGGCTTCGTTCAATATCCCCGCTACGTTGTTGGCCGACCCGTTGGGGTTGGCCGCATCGGTGGCTTCGCCGGCGCCGTTCACGTAGCGGAAGGCCACCCGTCCAGAGGACTCCAGCGCGTCCAGCGTCTCGGCGTCTGCTGTGTACTGACCCTCACCGTGGGCGATCGGAATTCGGACCACGGGTGCCCGATGAAACCCCGAAAACGTTTCCGCGGGAACGTCTGGATCGGCATACTCGGAGGTGAAGGGGGTATCGACCCGTTCGACTCGGAGCGACACGGGAACGCAGCGGAAACGCAGTCCTCGATTGCGCGTGAGGGCACCCGGCAACAAACCCGCCTCGCACAGAATCTGAAACCCGTTGCAAATCCCGAGAGTCAAGCCTCCGTTGTGGGCGAATTCAACGACTTCCCCCATTATCGGGCTGAACCGGGCGATTGCGCCGCCGCGCAGATAGTCCCCGTAAGAAAAACCGCCCGGCAGAACAACAACGTCCGAACTCTCCAGATCGCGGGACTTGTGCCACAGGTACACGGCGGTCTCGCCCAGTCCCTCGGTCACGGCCCGGTAGGCGTCCGCGTCGCAGTTCGAACCGGGGAAACGCACGATGCCGAATTTCATGGGCGTTCGCTGACGGAGAGGGTGTAATCCTCAATGACCGGATTAGTGATGAGTTCGCCGCACATCCGTTTGGCCTCCCGCTCGGCCTCGGCGGCGCTGCTGGCTTGCAAGCGAAGGTCGAACAGCTTCCCCGCGCGGACCGACTCCACGCCCGCGTAACCCAGGTCTTGGAGAGCGCGCTGTATCGTCTGGCCTTCGGGGTCCAAGATCCCCTGGCGGGGGGTTACGCGGACCTC
>LXNJ01000696.1_pt1 | contig 22180 bp, 11 predicted proteins | sample 809081 | NCBI WGS metagenome assembly LXNJ01 (sample SAMN04870510, study PRJNA318959) | sponge metagenome | biome: sponge; feature: marine sponge reef; material: water | host: Petrosia ficiformis | place: Greece: Milos, Mediterranean Sea | collected 2013-05-29 | depth 5-7 m | reverse complement strand
CTTGCTGCCAGTGGGCAGGACGCGCAGGATGAGTCCGTGCCTGTCGCAGTGCTTGTCCGGGCCGTAGGGCTTGCCGCTGTGGCGGACGTTCTTGACGAAGGCGGCGGAAATCGAACGCTTGGAGTCTACCATTTCGTACACCATCTCGTCCCACAGAAAATTCGGGATACCAAGAATCTGAGCGGGACCGGCTGGAACACTATGATATTATAAACCGCTTTTGTATCAGTAACTTATAGGGGCATCATGGAACCCTCAGAGAATCCGCGGAAACCCGAAATGGAGCCCGTCGTCGGCTCCAGCCTGACGCAGCTAGAGCCCCCACGCTAGCTTTCGCACAGAGAGGCGAGTTCGTCACGCGCGAACCCCGCAACGATTGTGTCGCCCCGCACGCTGAGAGGCCGCTTGATCAGGTTGGGGTTCTCCGACATCAGGCGCAACGCTTCCGCGCGGCCAGGCGGATTGGCCTTCATGCCGAGCTCGCGGTACAGAACGTTGCGGGTGTTGAGGAACTTGAGGTGGTCGCGATCCCCGATCAGGGCATCTAAGTCGGCGACGCTCAGGCCCTTGCCAAGATTGACCAGATCCAGATCGACCCCGCGTTCGGCTAGGAAACTCCTAGCCTTGCGACAGCTTGTTCAACTAGGCTTGTGATAAAAGCGCACGGTGGCCATACAGGCGATTGTATCGCGCTACCCTACCTAAGGTGCGCTGGTTCCTGCGCAAGAAAGTGCCGCCGGTCGAGCGGATGCTGCTGATCGAGAGCGGCCCGCGCTCCGATCTGACCGCCCTGATCCCTGAACTGCGGGCATCCATCTGCGGAACGGCACCGCTGGACTTGTTCACGTGCCTACCCGACGATCCAGCCGGGCTGGGAATTTCCGTCCGGCGCTGGCGCTCGTTCAACGCCGCCACCCATGCCGAACGCTGGCAAATGCTGCTGGAAATGCGGCGGCAACGGCACACAGTAGCGACCATCCTGTGCAGCAACAGCCCCCTGCTGGCCGGGTGGAAGGCGGCCTTGGTCCTGCTGCTGCCGGCAAAGATTCTTGTCGCAGACAAGGATCAGGGCCTCTATTGGCTGGACATCGCGCACTGGCGCCAGGCGGCACGCCTGGCCGTTTCGCGCAGCGGCGTGCGCAATCCCGAGTTCTTGCGTGCGGTCGCGAACATCGCATTCCTGCCGATCGGGCTGTGCATACTGCTCGCATTTGCGGCCAAGGTTCATCTAGGCAAGCTGATGCGGTCGACGCGCAGCGACGAATCGGGCGAGGGCGCTGCCTAGGGACGGCGTGAGACCGGGCTACCATGGTCATATGCGCGCTCTACCGCCCGCGTTGCTAGCTGCGGGCCTGTTGCTCGCGCCCCCGCTAGAGGCCTACGTAGGCCCGGGCGCTGGCTTTGCGTTCGTCGGGTCACTGTTCAGCCTGCTTGCCGCCCTGGTCTCCGGGGCGCTTGCATTCCTGATCCTGCCCTTCCGCATGGCGTGGCGAGCGCTGCGGGGTGGCCAAGGCTACCGCAAGGCAAAGATCCGCAAACTCATCTTCCTCGGCCTAGACGGGCTCGAGCCCGACCTGGTCGAGCGCCTGCTGGAGGAAGGCAAACTGCCCAACCTAGCCAAGCTGCGCGAGCAGGGTCGCTACAGTCGCCTGAGGACGACCTACCCCGCCCTGTCTCCCGTGGCATGGTCGACGTTTGCCACCGGGGCCAATCCCGGCAAGCACAACCTGTTCGACTTCCTCAACCGCAACCTGCGCACGTACCTGCCAGAACTTTCCTCGTCAAGGGTCCGCCAGCCGTCCCGCGTGTGGAAGATCGGACGCTGGCGGGTGCCGCTGAGCAAGCCCCCGGTGGACATGCGCCGCAAGAGCAAGCCGTTCTGGGCACTGCTGGGCGAACATCTGGTGGGTTCGACAATCCTGCGCGTGCCGATCACATTCCCGCCGGAGCCATTCCAAGGCCGCCTGCTGTCGGCCATGTGTACGCCCGACCTGCTCGGCACGCAAGGTAGCTTCCAAGTCTTCACGACCGCGCCGACAGACGCCGAGTTCGAAGAGGCTGGCGCATGCTATGCGCTGCGCCGGGAGTCAGGAGCATATGCCGGCGAAGTGCGCGGGCCGGAGAACAGCGTCCGCGAAGGCGCCGGGGACTTGCGTATTCCCTTCCGCCTGCTGATCGACGGGGACCCGGGCCACGGCCGGTTGGAGATCTGCGGGAAACGCTACGATCTCGCGCCGGGCCGCTTCACGCCCTGGGTGCGCCTGACCTTCCGAGCAGGTCTGGGCATCAAGGTCAGCGGCATCGCACAGTTCCGCCTGGCACAGGTCGAACCGGACGTGCGCCTCTACCTTTCGCCGATCTCGATCGACCCGGAAAAGCCGGCCCTGCCGATCTCCCATCCATCCTTCTACGCGCCCTACTTGGCCAAGCTGCTGGGCGACTACTCGACTCTGGGGCTGGCCGAAGACACTTGGGCTCTCAACGAGCGCGTGGTGGACGAGGATGCCTTCCTCGAGCAGGCGGAACAGATCTGCGGTGAGCGCGAGGCGATGTTCGAGTCCGCCCTCGACCGCACCAGCAAGGGCGTCGTGGCCTGCGTGTTCGACACGCCCGACCGCGTCCAGCACATGTTCTACCGCTACCTTGAGCCGGAGCATCCTGCCCATGCCGCCAACGGCAACTCGTTCGAACGCTACAAGGGCACCATCGAAGACCTGTACACACGCATGGACGGAATCGTAGGCAAGACCATGCGCCACGTCGACGACAAGACGGTTATCTTCGTACTTTCAGACCACGGCTTCAAGTCTTTCCAGCGCGGTGTGAACCTCAATGCGTGGCTTCAGCAAGAGGGCTACCTGACCGTGCAAGAAGGCGGGCAAGCCGAAGGCTACCTGCGCGGGATCGACTGGGGCAGGACCAGGGCATACAGCTTCGGTTTGGCGGGCATTTACCTCAACATCGAGGGCCGCGAAAGCAGCGGCATCGTCCCGCGGGCTGCTGCCGACGCATTGTGCCAAGAGATCGCGGAAAAACTCACGGGCCTGCGAGACCAAGAGCGCGAATCGATTGCCGTGCATCGCGCCTATTCCAAGAGCTCGATCTACAGCGGCCCGTACGTGGAGGCCGCACCGGACGTAGTCGTCGGCTATAGTCCGGGCTACCGCAGTTCGTGGGGTGTCGCGCTGGGCAAGGTAACCGGGCCGGTCTTCGAGGACAACCTCAAGGCTTGGAGCGGGGACCACTGCGTCGACCCGCCCCTGATCCCGGGCGTGGTGTTCTGCAACCGGGACTTCGAGGCTTCCGATCCCGGCATCGAAGACATGGCACCTACCGCGCTGCGGCTGTTCGGCTTCGAACCTCCCGCGCACATGGACGGCCGCGACCTAACCGTCCAGTCGAGCTAGCAGGGCTTTTCAATGTTTGCGGAGCGGCGTCTCGCCGCAATGCGAAGCTTCTCAGAATTCGAGATTTCTTATGCCAGAGACTGTCTGCCTGTTTTGGGACGAGTCAGGTCCCTTCGATTCTAGCGTTAGCGGGACGAAATACCTCGTCCAGACGAGCCCACAAGGGCACCTATCATCGCTTGAGACCCAAGCACCTTGACCGCTACATCCAAGACTTCGCTGAACGCCACAACCTCCGCGACCTCGAATCCATCGACGAAACGAAGGCGGTCGGGACCGGGATGCGCGGAAAGCAGCTGCGGTACAAGGACTTGATCGCAGCTAACAGTCTTGCTTGCGGCGCGAGGTCTTAGGTTGGCGGAGTTGCAGCGCGAGGCGCTGGCACAGCGCAGCATCGGACAGCTGCCGCCAGCAAAGGGATTACGTCGCCCGAGACAGACGGGACAGGGGAATTGCGCCTAGCTCCGGCACTGGTCCAGGCGAACTCGCTCAATGATCATCCTTCCTTATCGGGATTGACGTATCTATTGAATCTGACAATCAGTCACGGGATGATCCTCACGTTCTGAACCCGGTTGTGGCACTTCAGTTGGAATCCTGCAAAAGGCTCCCGGAATAATTCACAAATTCCGCTCCTCGCTTGCTACCGTGGGCCCGGACCGGTCTGGGTCAGTCAATCGCCAATGTGATCCAAGAGCCTTTCCAAGAGGTTATCGATGATCACAAGCCTGCGCCTTCAATTGCCCGTTCTTGCAATTGCATTCATGCTGCTGGCCGTAGCGCCGGCCAGCGCCCAAACGGCCTACGGCACCATCTTGGGCTCCATCACCGACCCGAGCGCCGCGGCCATCCCTGGCGCCAGCGTCCGAGTCACCAACATCGGCACCAACATCTCGAACGAGGTCACCACCGGAGCCGTAGGGGGATATGCGGTCGCACGCCTCATTCCTGGACAGTACCGTGTCGAGGTCTCCTACGAGGGCTTCAAGACAGCGGCCTCCACCGCGCTGACCCTGCTGGTGAACCAGAACCTCCGGTTTGACGCTGTACTGGAGCCCGGCACCGTGGAGACGGTCGTGGAAGTCACGGCCGTTGGGACTCTGATCCAAACGGACACGAGCAGTGTCGGCAAGGTAGTGGAGAACAAGCAGATCGTCGACCTGCCGCTGGTCAGCCGCAATTTCACCGACCTGATCGTCCTCAGTCCAGCTACAGTCACCGACAATCAAGGCGGGCTGCGAAATGAGCAGAGCATATACCGCTCCAGCCTCGCCGGCGGAGGCTCGTTCATCGGGGGAGGGCGGGCCGGAGACAACGCCTACATGATCGACGGAGTCGAGAACAACGATCCGGGCTTTCAGACACCTTCCATCACGCCTCCCATCGACGCCATCCAGGAGTTCCGCCTGATGAACAAGAACTACTCTGCGGAATTCGGGGGAGGTGCCGCACAGATCAACATCGCCATCAAGTCCGGCACGAACGAGATTCATGGCACGGTCTACGAATTCCTGCGCAATGACGTCCTCAATGCACGGAATTTCTTCGCAGAGGAGGATCCCGCCACGGGTCGATCGAAGCCCCAATTGAGGTACAACCAGTTTGGCACCAGCATTGGCGGGCCCGTCGCCAAGAACAGACTGTTCTACTTCTTCAACTACGAGGGGACGAGAGTCCGCACGTTCGCTCAGGAATCCGCTCGGTATCCCACGTCGGCCCAGCTGAACGGGGATTTCTCCGACGAACTCCCGGTCACGGACTACCTCACCGGCGAGCAGTTCCCGAACAACCAAGTTCCCAGCGGCCGGATCAGCGCAAAAAGCCGGGACCTTCTCTTTCTGTTCCCCGAGCCCAACGTGCAGGCTCGCACGGGCTTCAACACAGTCAAGACCCTAAGTCGTCCTGAGAATGTGGATCAGTACCATGGTCGGACAGACTGGCTTGCAACCCAGAAGGACAACCTCTTCATCCGGGTGTCCTTCAGCGATCAGGATATTCTCCACCGAGCCCTGCGGCCGCTCGGTGGTGCCATCGAGCAACAGAAAGGCCGGAATATAGCCCTAGCTTGGACACGAGTATTCTCGCCGAAGTGGCTGAACGAGGTTCGAATCGGTTTCGCCCGGCCAATCAGCCTTCGCGCGCAAGAGGGTGCTTTTGAGGAGGACGTAGCCGGATCCTTGTTCCGAGGCACGGACTCCGCACCCGTCACGTTCGGAGCTCCTGCGATCGGGTTGAGCGACTATGCCGGTGTCGGTAGCACGGGGAACGGTCCCCTGAACTACCTGACAAATTCCTGGAGCGTCGTGAACGCCGTCAGTTACACGACTGGCAAGCACAAGATCAAGGCAGGCATCGATTTCCGGAACTTCCTGTTCAAGGAAGTCAATTCCTTCCGGCCGCGGGGTTCGATCAGTTTCACTGGCCTGTTCACGCAGAATCCGCAGAACGCGACCGGCAACTCAGTGGCGGACTTCGTTCTGGGATTACCGTTCTCGGCCGCCGTCAATCAAGGCGAATTCACAAGCTGGTTCCACGCCCAGGTGTATAACCTTTACTTCCAGGAGGATTGGACAGTCAGTCCGAATCTGACAATCAACTGGGGGCTCCGCTACGAATACCGCACGCCTCTCGAGGAGGAACTCGACCGCGTCTCCATCTTCGATCCCGACTATCCGGGCGGGCGTATGCTGACACCGAACCAGGCGGTCGTCGACCGGCTCAACACGCCGCTGATCGGCGGGGGTGCCTCCCGCGGGCTCATCGATCCTGACCTCAACAACTTCGCTCCCCGGGTGGGTCTCGCATACCGACCCTTTAGTGACAACCGGACAGTGGTGCGAGCCGGATACGGGGTCTTCTATTCGACGTTCGAGTTCAACGAGTACATCTTTTCGGTGTTGAACTCTCCTTGGCAAAAAACTTCAGCAGTGAACGCGTCGCTGGAGAATCCGATCGATTTCGAGAACCTGTTCCCGACGGCCGACACACCGGTGCCAATCGCAGGCTCCATGTCGTCGCTGACCCTGGACCGTCGCAACCGCACGCCGTACGTTCAGCAATGGAACTTCAACTTGCAGCGGGAGCTCGGGCAGAACTGGGCCCTTGAGGTGGGCTACCTTGGATCCAAGTCGACCAAGCTCGCGACTCGCAGCGTGATTTCCCAAGGCATGCTGCTGCGGCCCGGTCCCGACCCTGAAGTCTTCTTCCCCTATCACAACTTCGCCTTCATTCTGATCGACAGAACCGAGGGGATCTCGAACTATCACGCCGGATTCGTGCGGCTGGAGAAACGATTCCGGGATGGCTTCTACTTCAACGCGCACCACACTTGGAGCAAGGGGTTGAGCCTGGCTTCCAGCGCGTGTACCGTTGGCAATGACGCCTGCCTTGGGCGCCAGAACGTGTGGAATCTGAGAGCGGACTACGGCCCCAATTCGTACGATGTAACGCATCGGTTCGTGTTTAGCGGGATCTGGGAACTGCCCTTCGGCCGCGGCAAGCGGTTCGGGTCGAGCATGCAACCCGTCGCCGACGCGATCCTGGGTGGCTGGCAAGTCAACACCATCTACCAAGTCCAGTCGGGCTTTCCGTATAGCATCACGGCGCGGGACGCGTCCGGCACCCGCAGCAGCTTCTTTCCGCGCGCGAACCTCGTCGGGGACCCCCGCGGGCGGGACCCCGAGGATCCCGAGCGCGTGTTCAACCGGTTCGCGTTCGCCCAGCCCAGTGAGGGTACATTCGGGAACAGCGGCCGCAACATTCTCCGCGGAGACGGCCTGAATAACGTAGACTTCTCACTCTTCAAGAACGCTCCGATCACCGAACGCGTGACTGCGCAAATCCGCGCGGAATTCTTCAATGTGCTCAATCACACGCAATTTGGTCCGTTTCCGGGAGATTCGTTCAGCCTCGACCCGGATTCTCAGTTCGGCGTCTACCGGAGAACGCTTCAGGAAGCGCGGATCATCCAACTGGGCCTGAAGTTCATCTTCTAGAATGATCGTGGAATTGGCGGTCGTGGGGTCCGTGGAGATTCCAGGGGCTTGGGATGTGCGTGGGTTCCGAACGGGCCCCTCTCTAGGGAGAGCCGGAGCGTGAGAGACTATCGGACGGGAAGAGTGGCAGTGCAACCGACTGCGAAGGTAGGCAAGGGGTTGGGCCGCGGTCTGCCGATGGTGGCCGGTCTGGCACTCGCGGCCTTCGGGTCCACCTCGCCAATGGCCGGCGCCACGGATGCGCCGAGACTACCAGCACCAGCGAGCCGCGCCGTCGATTTCAGGAGCGACGTCGAACCGATCTTCCGGGAGCGCTGCGCAGCCTGCCACGGACCGTCGGTCCAGACCAGCGGCCTTCGCCTCGACCAGCGGGATGCTGCGCTACGAGGCGGCTACAGCGGTAGGGCGATCCTGCCGCACGACAGTGAGCGGAGCCCGTTGGTTCATCGCGTTGCCAGCGGCGAGCAAGCGTTCCGGATGCCACCCGCAGGCCCGCGCCTGACTCGCGAAGAGGTGGGTGTTCTCCGGGCGTGGATCGACCGAGGCGCTGCATGGGAACTTCCCGAGCAGGCGGTCGAGGATGAGGCGGACGCTCGTGCCTCCCAATCCCACTGGTCGTTCCAGCCGATCCGGCGCCCCGAGCCACCGCAAGTGTCGCGGAGAGAGTGGGTTCGGAACCTGATCGATCGATTCGTTCTCTCGAAACTCGAGTCGGAGGGCGCCGAGGTGTCCGGCGAAGCCGGGAAATCGACCCTGCTGCGCCGCTTGAGCCTTGACCTGATCGGACTCCCACCATCCCCTTCAGATACTAGGGCGTTCTTGGATGACCCTAGCCCAGGAGCCTACGAGCGGCTCGTGGACCGGCTCCTGGATTCTGAGCACTACGGCGAGAAGTGGGCTCGGCACTGGCTGGATCTCGCCCGCTACGCAGACACCGACGGGTATACCCAGGACCTTGCCCGGCCGTATGCGTGGCGCTGGCGGAACTGGGTCATCGATGCGTTGAACGCGGACATGCCCTTCGACCAGTTCACTACGCTGCAGCTTGCCGCCGACCTACTCGAGGACCCGACACCGGACCAACTGGTCGCCACCGGCATCCACCGCAACACCTTGAGGAATCGAGAGGGCGGCACGATCTACGAGCAGTCGCGCTTCGAGGAGACACTGGATCGCGCCAACACTGTCGCGACTGCGTGGCTCGGCCTCACGCTGGAATGCGCCCAGTGCCATGACCACAAGTACGACCCCATCACGCAGAGAGACTTCTACGGGTTCTACGCGTTCTTCGACAACGTCAGCGACATTCATGTTGACGCACCGCTTCCAGGAGAAATGGGACCCTACCTGAGCAACCGCGCGGAGTACGTGCGGAAACGCGAAGAGCTGCTGGAAGAGCATCACGTGCCGGACCTGCAGCCCGAATGGGAACGTCAGCTGAAGATCGCCGCGGTGAATCCCGGCGAACGCACCGACTGGGACCTTTGCTACGACGTCCTGTACCAGATGACCGATGGTGGCTGGGAGGTCTTGTACAAGGATCCGGCCGAGCGTACGTACCGGGAGCGGGAAATGCTCACCGACTACTTCATCGACTGGTACCACACGGTGGTTTCCAAGGAGCGGACAGAAGAGCTGCAGTACAAGGAGCTTAGAACGAAGCTGAGAAGCCTGAAGGCCTCGTATCCCCAGCTGAGCGAAGCGCGGATTATTCGGGAGCGTACCGAGCCAAGCCGGACTTTCCTGCGAATCCGGGGCGAATGGAGCCGCATGGGCATTGAGGTGGAACCGCGGGCCCCTGCGTTCCTGCCAAAACTCCCGGCCGAGGGGCGGGCGACGCGGCGCGACCTAGCGGCGTGGCTCCTCTCGGAACAGAATCCGCTTACGGCGCGTGTGGCAGTCAACCGCATGTGGCAGGAGTTCTTCGGCCGCGGCCTTGTCCGCACCTCGGAGGACTTCGGCACGCAGGGCGACGTGCCATCCCATCCGGAGTTGCTGGACTGGCTGGCACGGGAATTCATGGACGGCGGCTGGAGCATGAAGCGGATGCACAAGCTGATCGTGATGTCAGCCACCTACCGCCAATCGTCAAAGGCCCGTCCGGAACTTGCGGAGAGGGACCCCGAAAACGCCTGGGTCTCGCGCCAGAACCGATTGCGCCTGCCATCGGAAGTGCTGCGCGATTCCGCTCTCTTCGCTGGCGGGCTGCTGGCCACCGAGATCGGAGGGCCGAGCGTCTACCCCCCGCAGCCGAAGGGCGTAGCCGAGCTGACGTACGACTGGGACACCGAGCGTTGGCCCGAGAGCACGGGACTGGATCGTTACAGGCGCGGTCTCTACACGTTCTTCCGCCGCACCGCGCCCTATCCGCAGATGATGATATTCGACGCTCCCGACTCGCACAGGGCGGCCAGCCGCCGGCGCCGTTCGAACACGCCCTTGCAGGCGCTCAATCTTCTCAACGACGAGGTGTTCCTAGAGGCTGCCCGGGGCTTGGCACTGCGGGTCATTACCGACTCTCCCCCAGACTGGCGCAAGCGCTTGGACCGCATTTTCCAGCTCACCCTTGGCCGGCTGCCGTCCGCGGCCGAGGCCGCAGAGCTGCTGCAATCGTACCGGCGACAGACGCTCCTGCTGCGTCAGTCGCCCGCGGACGTAACGCGTCTCGTCCAACTTGACTGGAGCGACCACGATCCAGTGCAAATCGCAGCTTGGACGGGCCTAGGTCGGGTCCTCATGAATACCGACGAGTTCATCAGTCGGGAGTGAGGACAAGGAAGTGGCCCGACGCAAATCGGCCAGGTTCCGTACGCGGACCAACGGTGACCCATGGCGCTGTCGCCGGCACTCGCTACGGAATTAGAATGAATGCGCAAGAGGGGCACATCACCATGCATTCGTCACTTCGGCTTGCTGTAGGCCTCGCACTGGCGGCGGCCGGATCGCTTCCGAACCAGGTGTCTGCTGCAGCCGTGCCCGACCTGCCACCGCCGACCGGCCGAATCGTCGATTTCGCCGCCGATGTTGAGCCGATCCTGCATGCGCGCTGCTATGCGTGTCACGGTCCGTCCGTCCAGACAAACGGACTGCGTTTCGATCGGGGGGAGGCGGCGCTCAACGGTGGCTACAGCGGACCGGCCATCCTTCCCGGTGATAGCGCCACGAGCCCGTTGATTCATCGCGTGTCCAGCCCGGTAGACGGAATCCGGATGCCACCTACCGAGCCGCGTTTGACCCGGGAAGAAGTGGGTATCCTTCGCGCTTGGATCGACCAGGGCGCCGCTTGGGCTGAACAGCGTGCGAATGAGGCAGCGCAATCCCTGCCTTGGGCAAGCGAGCACTGGTCGTTCCGGCCGATCCGACATCCGGAGCTACCCGAGGTCGAGCAGGCAGACTGGATCCGCAATCCCATCGATCGGTTCGTTCTCGCGAAGCTGGAGTCCAACGGTGTCCGTCCCTCGCCGGAAGCCTCGAGGCTGACACTTCTGCGCCGCTTGAGCCTCGATCTCATCGGGCTGCCACCGTCGTGGGAGGAAGCCGAGGCGTTCTTGGGTGACTTGTCCCCCGACACTTACGAGCGGGCGGTCGACAGGCTGCTGGATTCGCGGCATTACGGCGAAAAGTGGGCGCGCCACTGGCTTGATCTGGCTCGCTACGCCGACAGCGACGGCTACGAAAAGGATCTGAGCCGACCGTTTGCGTGGCGGTGGCGGAACTGGGTGATCGACGCCCTGAACGAAGACATGCGCTTCGACGAGTTCACGACCCAGCAGCTTGCTGCTGACCTGCTTGAGAGTCCGACGCCGCACCAGCTAGCTGCCACCGGCTTCCACCGCAACACCCTACGCAACCGCGAGGGAGGCACGATCTACAACCAGTCGCGGTTCGAGGAGACGCTCGATCGGGCCAATACGGTGGCAACGACGTGGCTGGCGCTCACAGTGGAGTGCGCCCAGTGTCACGACCACAAGTACGACCCGATCACTCAGAAGGACTTCTACTCGCTGTACGCGTATTTCGACAACGTTGAGGACGTGCATGTCGATGCCCCCTTGCCAGGCGAGATGGGTCCGTACTTGCGTAAACGCGGCGAGTACATGAGAAAGCGCCAGGAACTGCTTGACGAGCATCACGTGCCAGAGCTGCAGCCGGAATGGGAGCGGCAATTGAAGATCGCTGGGGAGAGCCCAGGCGAGCGCACCGATTGGGACCTGTGCTACGACGTGCTGTTCCAGATGACCGATAACGGTTGGGACGTCCTCCACAAGGACCCCGCCGCACGGACGTTCCGGGAGCGGGAGATTCTCACCGCCTACTTCATTGACTGGTACTACACAGTTGTTTCCAAGGACCGCATCGAGGAACTGCGGTTCAAGGAACTCCGCAAGAAGCTCAGGGACCTGAAGTCTTCCTACCCCCAGCTGAGTGAGGCCCACATCATCCGGGAGCGGGAGGAACCGGGAAAGACCTTCTTGCGGGTTCGCGGGCAATGGGACCGCAACGGCATCGAGGTCGAGTCGCAACCTCCGGCGTTCCTGCTCCAGGCCCCCTCGGGCCGCTGGGCGAACCGGCTTGATCTCGCGAAGTGGATCCTGTCGGAGCGCAACCCGCTGACTGCTCGCGTGGCAGTGAATCGAATGTGGCAGGAGTTCTTCGGCCGGGGCCTCGTCCGCACGTCGGAGGACTTCGGAACGCAGGGCGAGCTGCCTTCGCACCCGCAACTGCTCGACTGGCTTGCTTCGACCTTCCGGACCCAAGGGTGGAGCATGAAGCGCATGCACAAGCTGATCGTCATGTCTGCAACCTACCGCCAAGCCTCCCATGCACGGCCGGAGATCGCGGAACTCGACCCGGCAAACATCTGGCTCGCGCGCCAGAATCGACTGCGCCTTCCGGCCGAGACACTGCGCGATTCCACCCTGCACGTGAGCGGCCTGCTGTCCCCGGTCGTTGGAGGCCCCAGCGTGTACCCTCCGCAGCCCGATGGTGTCAAGGAGTTGACGTACGGCTGGGACACTGACCGTTGGCAAGAGAGCCAGGGTCCAAACCGCTACAGGCGCGGGCTCTACACCTTCTTCCAGCGGACGGCGCCTTACCCCCAGATGATGAACTTCGACGCTCCGGACTCGAATCGCACAGCCAGCCGGCGACGTCGCAGCAACACACCGCTGCAAGCGCTGAACCTCCTCAACGACCAAGTCTCCCTGGAGGCGGCCCGGGCGCTCGCGATCCGCGTCCTCTCGGAGTCTCCACCGGAGTGGGACGTCCGTCTCCGCCGCATGTTCCAGCTGACACTTAGCCGATTTCCAGGCGAACGCGAGGTTGAGCAGCTGTCGGAGTCCTACCGGCGGCAGACGCGCCTCCTAGACCAGTCCCCGGCAGACGCGCGACAGCTCTCGAGGATCGAGTTCCGCGACCTAGGCCCTGTCGAGATCGCCGCCTGGATGGGCATCGGGCGGATCCTGATGAACACGGACGAATACATCACGCGGGAGTAACGCGATGAATCTGCAGCAATTCCAAGCAATTCAGCGCCGGCGCGACTTTCTCAAGAATGTCGCTTCCGGGATCGGCATGGCTGCCCTTGGGGACCTTCTCGCCATCGACGGGCTGACGGCGGCAAACCTGCCCGACGTCAACCCACTCGCGCCGAAGCAGCCGCATTTCCAAGCCAAGGCAAAGCACGTCATCTTCATGTTCATGGAAGGCGGGCCTAGCCAGTACGAACTCTTCGATCCGAAGCCGGAGCTGGAAAGGCATCACGGCACGGCGCTGCCCGAATCGATGACCACGGATCTGAAGCTTGCGTTCATCAAGCCCTCCGCCAAGGTCATGGCCAGTAAGTTCTCGTTTCAGCGTCACGGCCAGAGTGGCATGGAGCTCTCGGAGCTGATGCCCAGGCTCGGCGAGGTCGCGGACGATATCTGCCTTGTGCGATCGATGCGCACCGATGCGTTCAATCACCATCCCGGGCAATTGCTGCTGTTCACCGGGCACACCCAGTTCGGCCGGCCGACCATGGGAGCTTGGTCCGTCTACGGCCTTGGCAGTGAATCCCAGAACCTCCCGGGCTTCGTCGTGCTGACGTCGGGTCGCGGGACCAGCGGCGGGTCAAGCAACTTCTCGTGCGGTTTCTTGCCTTCGCACTACCAAGGAACGGTGTTTCGCAACAGTGGCGATCCAATCCTGTACCTATCCAACCCGGACGGCGTGAGCGACGCCCTCCAGCAGGAAACCCTGCGCTCCGTACGCGCGCTCAACGAAATGCGGTTTGAGGCCACCGGCGACCTTGAGATTGCCTCGCGCATCTCGTCCTACGAACTCGCGTACCGCATGCAGATGTCGGCCCCGGAACTGCTGGACTTTTCAGGCGAGTCCAAGCACGTGCTCGAGGGCTACGGCATCAACAGCGAGGACGAGGACCAGAAACAGTACGCAACGAACTGCCTGCTGGCGCGTCGCATGGTCGAGCGGGGAGTCCGGTTCGTGATGATGATGGACGCCAGCTGGGATGACCACAGCGAGCTGAACAAGAATCTTCCCAAGCGCTGCGGAAAGGTCAACCAGTCAAACGCCTACTTGATTCAGGACCTCAAGCAGCGCGGGTTGCTCGACGAGACCTTGGTGGTGTGGGGAGGAGAGTTCGGACGGACCCCGATGGTGGAACTCCGCCGGCCGGACGATGCGGACAACGCGGGCCGCGACCACCATCCGAACGCATACAGCATGTGGATGGCAGGGGGCGGCCTGCGCGGCGGCCAGGTGGTCGGCAAGACGGACGATCTGTGTCTAGACGTCGTCGAGGACCCCGTACATGTCCATGACTTGCAAGCGACCCTGCTGCACCTTCTGGGCTTTGATCACGAGAAGCTGACTTACCGCCACATGGGACGCGACTTCCGGCTGACCGACGTTCACGGCCAGGTAGTGAAGAAGCTGCTTGCGTAGCTTGCAGGCTTTCCGAACCCTGCGATTGCCATGCACCGCGGGCTGCTGCCGACGCATTGTGCCCAGAGATCGCAGACAAACTCACGGGCCTGCAAGACCAAGAGCGCGAATCGACTGCCGTGCATCGGGCCTATTCCAAGAGCTCGATCTACAGCGGGCCGTACGTGGAGGCCGCACCGGACGTAGTCGTCGGCTATAGTCCGGGCTACCGCAGTTCGTGGGGCGTCGCGCTGGGCAAGGTGACCGGGCCGGTTTTCGAGGACAACCTCAAGGCTTGGAGCGGGGACCACTGCGTCGACCCGCCCCTGATCCCGGGCGTGGTGTTCTGCAACCGGGACATCGAGGCTTCCGATCCCGGCATCGAAGACATGGCACCTACCACGCTGCGGCTGTTCGGCTTAAGTTTGCCGGGGCGGGCGACGGCTGGCCAGCCTGTTGTCCGCCGCCGCTAGCGGAATCTCGCCGACGGCGCGAGCGCCATCGGGTACAATCTTCTGCGACATGCTCAATCGAAGAGACTTCGGCGTGGCGTCGGCAGCCGCCCTTCTCGGTGCCTGTGGCACCACCTCGGAGGCGCCCTCCGACGCCGAGCCTCCCGCCGGACCCAGCGGCCCGCTCTATTTCGACCTGCACATCGATACCCCCGGCCGGCTCGTGCGCGAGCGCTTGAATCTGGCCGAGAGCCCGGAATACAGCCAGGTCGACATCCCCAAGATGCGACAAGGCGGCCTCAACGCGGGCTTCTTCGCCGTGTTCAGTCCGGCCCGCAGCAAGAAGCCGATCGAATCGGTCAAGGATGCCCTCACCATCACCGACGTGATCGTCCAAGAGGTCGCCAGACACCCCGACGATATGTTCTTGGCGACCACTGCGGACGACGTGGAGCGATCCCAGCACGAGGACAAGATCGGCGTCATGCTCGGGGTCGAGGGCGGCCACATGATCGACTCGAGCATCGAGGTGTTGCGCCAGTTGTACCGTCTCGGCGCCCGCTATCTGGGCCTGACCCACAGTGGCAACACGCCTTGGGTCGGCGCGGCCGAGTACGACGACGGCCCGGAAGGCTTGACCGACCACGGCAGAGAGATCGTCCGCGAGATGAACCGGCTGGGCATGATGGCGGACTTGTCACACGCTTCCCAGAGGGCGTTCTTTGACACTGTCGAAACCTCGTCCGCACCGATCCTCAACACGCACGCGGCCTGCTACGCCGTTGCCAACCACCCGCGCAACCTCACCGATGAGATGCTCAAGGCGCTGGCGGGCAACGGCGGCGTGCTGGGGGTGGCGTACTACACCGGCATGCTTGACGACGAACACCGCGCGCGGTTCAAGGAACTGGCAGAGATAAGCCGCAAGCGCCGCGAAGTCGGCCAGCAATTCGCCGGCGACCTTAAGCAGCTCTCGCAGGAGTTGTGGAAGCTCAATCTGGCCGAGGTGGAGTTGATCGGCGCTCCGCCGATCAGCCGCCTGGTGGACCACATCGAGCACGCGGCAACCGTGGCGGGTATCGACCACGTGGGCCTGGGGTCGGACTACGACAGCGTCGGCTTGAAGCTCCCGGCGGGACTGGAGCACATCGGCAAGACGCCCAATCTGATCGAGGCCATGAAGGAGCGCGGGTTCTCCGACGCAGACGTGGCCAAGGTCATGGGCGGCAACGCGCTGCGCGCCCTGCGCGCAGCCGAGGCCGCAGCCGCTTGATCGGCGCTTGCCGAACGCGGAATCCCCCCGCCACTGTGCGGCGGCGCTGGAATCCGGCCGGCTGGCCTATTGAGAGGCGGATTTCAGGTCGATGAACGGGATCGCCCCGCTCGTCACCTGCGGCAGGACGCCGTCCCACTTCTCGATAGCGCGTAGCTGCAGTATCGTTTCGCTGATCGTCTCCCGCTGGAGCCGCTGCGAATCCGCCTCGGCTTGGGCGGCGGTCACCTTCTGCTCGGCCTCGATCTTGATGCGTTCCAAGTCCCGCTGCGCCCTCAGCGCGTCTTGTTCAGCCTTCTGCTTGGCTTCGATCGCGTCATTGAAGACTGGCGAGAAACTGAAATCCACGATATTGAACTCGTCCACCATGATGTGCCGGCTGATCAAGCGCTCACTGAGCATTTCCTTGATCTTGACCGACACCTCGGCACGCCGGGTGATCAGTTCTTCGGCGGTAAACTGCGCTGTCACCGCCTTGACGGCCTCTTGCACTGACGGGTCAATCAGCCGCTCCTTGTACAAGACGCCGACCTCTTGGTAGATCTGCGCTGCCAGTTCCGGGGCGATGTGGTAGTTCAGGGCGATGCGCGAGTCTACCGTCTGCAGGTCCTTCGACGACGCCGACGAGTCGGTCTCAGCCTTCTGAATCCGCACGTCGATCGGGACGATTTGCTGGATGAAGGGGATCTTGAACTGCAGCCCCTCGCCGCGCACGCCTTGCTGGATCCCGCCGAACTTCGAAAAGACGACACCACGCTCGCCCGCTCCGACAACCTGGAAGCAGTTGAACACCAAGATCAGCAGGAAGACGACTAGGACCAGCGAGCTGAGCCCCCCGCCTAGGATTCTCCGCAACGAGTCGCGGAGCGAGTCAATCGGAATATCATCGCGCATTGTTCACCTCTCATCTATGATCTGTGCTAACAAGACTACTATGTAACAGCGCACATGCCTCACAGACTCTAACTTGAGTGTACAACCTTACCGAGGGGCGCGCGACTGACATCGCCGCTTTCGCGCAACCTAGCGTGGCAGGGCGAAGGCGATGATCGCCGAACCTGCCGCGGTCGCTACGTACTGGCGCCCCTCAAACCGGTAAGTGATCGACGGAGCCCGCACCGGCCCGCCCGTCTGCAACCGCCACAGCGGCTTGCCTCTGGCCGCGTCCAGCGCGACAAAGTAGCCCTCCGCGGTGCCGGCAAACAACAGCCCGCCGCCGGTCGAGAGCAGGCCGCTACTCGGCGGGCTGACCAGCGCGAAGCGCCAGCGCCGGTCGCCGCTGCCAGGATCCACCGCTAGGATCGAGCCCTCGCGCGGCTCGCCGGTGACATTCTCCATGGCGCTGCCCAGATAGAACTCTCCCTCGACAAAATCCTGCGTCGCGCCGTGGTAGATCTGGCAGCCATCGCCGGAGTTGAAGTAATACAGGCCGGTCTGGGGGCTGTAGGAGGTGGCGTGCCAGTTGTGCCCGCCGCCCATGCCCGGACAGGTTAGAGTGCCCTCGTCGGTGGGCTCGCGCCCGGGGATCAGGATCGGACGCCCGCTGGAGGTCATGCCGTCGGCCCAGTTGACGTCGGTGTAGGCGCGGGCGAACAGGAACTCGCCGCTCGTGCGGTCCAAGGCGTAGAAGTGGCCGTTGCGGTTGGCGTGCACCAGCGCCTTGCGGGGCTGGCCGTCGACTTCGGCGTCGATCAGCACCGGGTCGGCCACCGCGTCCCAGTCATGCACGTCGTGCGGGGTGAACTGGAAGTGCCAGCGGAGCTCGCCGGTGTCAGCGTCCAGCGCCAACATGGAATCGCTGTAGAGGTTGTCGCCCGGGCGCGGGGCCCCGTCGAGGTCTGGGCCGGGATTGCCCGTGCCCCAGTAGATCAAGTTCAGTTCGGGATCGTAGCTTCCGGTGATCCAAGTCGAGGCTCCGCCGCGCTTCCAAGAGTCCCCGCCCCAGGTCTCGTTACCGGGCTCGCCCGGCCCGGGCACGGTCCAGAAGCGCCAGCGCCGCTCGCCCGTCTCCGCGTCATAGGCATCGATGAAGTCGCGCGTGCCGAACTCCGCGCCGGCGATCCCTGTCACCACCAAGCCATTGACCACCAGCGGCGCCACTGTGTTGGAATACCCCTTGCGGTAGTCCGCTGATTCGACCTCCCACACGACATCGCCCGTGGCAGCGTCCAAGGCGACCAAGGTCGCTTGCATGTTGACCTTGAAGAGACGGTTGCCCAGGATTGCGAAACCGCGGTTGGGCTGGCCACAGCACAGCGGCAGGTCATCCGGCACAGGCTCGGAGTAGTGCCACAGTTCGCGCCCCGTCTTCAAGTCCAAGGCCCAGGCGTGATTCGACGGGCCTGTGACATACATCACCCCGTCACGGACCAACGGGGTGGTCTGGAACTTCCCGCTCACCCCCGTCTGGAAGATCCAAGCGGGCGCGATCCGGTCCACGTTCCCGGTATCGATCTCGGCCAAGGGCGAGTAGCGCCACGCCGAGTAGTTGCGTCCGTACATCAGCCAAGACTCGTCATCCTGCTGGGAGTTCGCCAGAGCTTGGGAGTCGACTTGGCCGAGCGACACCGAGGCGCAAGCCAACAGGATCCATGGAAGCCATAGCGGTCTGTTCATCGGGACTCCTCGCCGCGCAGGCCCTGCATGTAAGAAAGCAGGTCGCGCTGCTGTTGATCGGAAAGGCTCTCGCCGTAGCCAGACGGCATCAAGGACGTGAACTCGCGTTCGATGGAGTCCACCTCCTCCCGCAGAAAGGAGTGCAACCTGCCTGAGACGTCCCGCAGCTGCGCAGAAAAGTCGTCGATGCCCGAGCCAATCCCGGAAATGGTGCGACCGTCTCGAGTGACGACCTTGACCACGAAATAGTCATCTGGCAGATCCTTGCCCGGATCTAGCAGCGCATCGCGCAAGTGCTGCACGCTGCGGGAGCGTCCGATTCGGGTCAAGTCCGGACCGTACGAACCGCCGCGGCCTGCCACTTTGTGACACCCGCCACAACCGGCCGTGTTCCAAAAGATCTCCTCCCCGCGCGCCGGATCTCCATCCACCTGCTCGCCTGGGGCGGCCTCGAACGTGCGCAAGAAGGCCACCACCCGCCAGATGTTCTCCTCGGTGCTGCGCGAGCCGAAGGCGGGCATCTCGGTGCCCGGCACGCCGAGCGCGATCACGCGGTAGATGTCCAAGTCCGTGTCGCCCGCAGCGAACTCTCCGCGATTCAGCGCAGGCCCCTTGCCACCCTCGGCATGAATGCCGTGGCAGGCGGAGCAACGCAGCCGAAAGGCGGCCTTGCCGACCCCTATGGATGCCTCGTCGCCGTGGAAGGGGCTGCGTTCCAGTTCTTGGCCGGCGGCGGCCACCGCCAAGCAGACGAGCAACGATAGCACCCACCAGCGCACGCTAGGCAGAGTAAGCCTTTTGGCTGCGGCAGGTCAACCTAGCAGCGCGGCTGCTTGGGCGAGACACCCCTGCGGGCAGTCCGCACACATATAATATTCGGCACTCATGAAACGCCTCGCCCTTGTCCCAGTGTTGTTGCTTGCCTGCTCGACAGGGCTGGCCCAAGAGCACCCGCTGCGAGCTCTCAACATCGAGTTCGGCGTCAAGGATCACGAGCCGATCCAGTGGGACGGGTCACTGAGCATCGACAAGGGCGAGATCGTCGCCCTGCGTGGGTACCGCTTCAAGGACGGCGAGTCCATCGGAGAAGACAATTCGTGGGTTGCCCGGACCGATCCATGGGTGCAGCCCACCGGCGGCATGCACCCGCACGAACTCCCCTTCCCGCACCTGACCCGCGTGCAGGACGTCGGCGTCACGCTGTACTACAGGGCGCCAGACGACGCGATGGTCTCGGTCAAGACCGTCAACGGCGACTTCTTCTTCAAGCCCGCCGATCTGCCTCCATCAGACGCGATGCACATCCTGTCCACCAAGGTCGAGCTGCGCCGCGTTCCGCCTGTCGAAGCCGTGACCACCGACGAGTTCGAGGACGACTACCCCGCCATGGCGATGTCTGACGACGGGACGCTATCGGTGGCCTGGATTGGCTACAAGGGCGAGAACGACCAAGTCTTCGCCCGGGACCGCGCTAACGGCGAGTGGGGCGAGATCGCGCGTATATCAGGAGGGTCGGGCGACCTGCAGGGACTGGGCGCGGCCTACGACCGCGATGGCAAGCTGCACTTGGTCTGGTCCGAGCGCAGCGGCGGGACTTGGAGGCTGCTGCACGCAATGCGCAGCGACGGGTCATGGAGCGCCCCGAGCCCGGTCGGAGCCGGTTCCGGCAACAATCTCTTTCCCGTCCTGGCAAGCGACCGTCTCGGCGGCTTGCATCTTGCGTGGCAATCCGCGCGCGAGGGCTTTTCCGGGATCTACTACAGCGCCTTCGACGCAAGCGATTGGTCCGAGGAGGTGCCGCTCAGCCATCCCGGTGCGGCCGCCAATGAGTGGTATCCCGATATCGCGACCGACACCAACGGCACAGCGTGGGTGGCCTGGGACAGCTATCAAGGAGGCAGCTACAACATTCGGCTGCGCTCGGTCAGCGGCGGGCGCGCCGGGGATCTGCTCAAGGTGACCGACACGCCGCGCTATCACGGCACTCCGAGTATCGCCGTCGATGCCCAAGACCGGGTCTGGATCTCGTACGACGAGTCGGACGAGAACTGGGGCAAAGACACAGGCTTCCTGCTGCGCGGCGGCACGGGAATCTACCAATCGCGCACCAACCGCATGGTTGTCTGGAACGGCAGCGAGTGGCTCGCTCCGCTCGATGACGTCAACCGTCGCTTCCGGCCCAGCGTCAAGCGCTACATCCAAACGCCCGAACTCGTACCCGACAGCAAGGGCCGCATGTGGCTGCTGCTGCGGCCGCGCGTGCGCGCCGTGAAGCCCGAGTCGATCTGGGCCGCAGGTGGCAAGTGGGAGGTGATGGCAACTTACTACGCCGGGGACCGCTGGGTGGACCCCTTCCCGCTGCCCGACAGCGTGGGCCGCAACGAAGGGCCGATGGATGCCGTCGCAGGCTCTGACGGAAAGGTCTACGCGGCTTGGACCACCGATCAGAAACTCTGGGGGGGACCGGGGTTCGGGCACTATCCGAGGGACAACCAAGTCTTCTTCGCCGAGTTGTCCGCGCAGTTTGGCGGCGTACGGATCGATCCGGCCATGCTCGGCCCGAGAGGCACTGAGCCGCCGGCCATGCTACCAGCGGAGCCACGCGAGGCGGAACAGGTGGCGGCGATCCGCAACTACACCATCAACTCGGGCGGCAAGCGTTTCAAGATCTACCGCGGCGACATGCACCGCCATACCGACATCTCGCTCGACGGCACGGGCGATGGCTCGCTCTACGATTCGTTCCGCTACATGATGGACGGCGCCGCCATGGACTTCTATCTGGTCACGGACCACAAGGGCACCAATGACACCGAGTACAGTTGGTGGCGCACCGAGAAGGCTGAGGACATGTTCCATGTGCCGGGCCGCTTCGTCACTTTGTTCGGCTACGAGCGCAGCCTGGGGTATCCCAACGGACACCGCAACATCATCTACGCCGAGCGTGGCAACAAGCCGATTCCGATCACCCAAGAGGAGCGCAAGTCGAGCACCGGGCCGTACTTGTACGACGCGCTGCGGAAGCAGAAGGGAATCGCGACCTCGCACACCTCTCACACTTCGATGGGGACGGACTGGCGCGACAACGACCCGGAGCTGGAGCCGATCGTGGAGATCTTCCAAGGCGCGCGCACATCGGCCGAGCACGAGGGAGCGCCGCTGGCATCTTCGGCGGCGCGGACGGACCTGTGGGCCGGGAGCTACCGGCCCAAGGGCTTCGTCTGGCTGGCCTGGGAGAAGGGCTACAGGTTGGGCGTGCAGGCAAGTTCTGACCACGTTTCCACGCACAGTTCGTATGCCATGGTCCTCAGCGACGACTACTCCCGCCGGGGGTTGGTCAACGCTATGCGCCAGCGCCACACCTATGCGGCCACGAGCAACATCATCCTCGACTACCGCCTCAAGACCAGCGGCGGCGAGTGGATCCAAGGCGACGAGTTCTCCTCGGCGGAGATACCGACCGCAACCGTCGTGATTCGCGGTACCGGTGCCATCAAAGAAGCCGTGGTG
>LXNJ01000695.1_pt1 | contig 22195 bp, 14 predicted proteins | sample 809081 | NCBI WGS metagenome assembly LXNJ01 (sample SAMN04870510, study PRJNA318959) | sponge metagenome | biome: sponge; feature: marine sponge reef; material: water | host: Petrosia ficiformis | place: Greece: Milos, Mediterranean Sea | collected 2013-05-29 | depth 5-7 m | reverse complement strand
GATTTCGGTTCTGACGCCGACATCGCGTTTGTGATTCCCGATAGCGAGGCCCCGCGCATCAGGCTCTGGACGCTGATCGCCAACCGCATCATCGACATCCTCAGCAGCTATACGGCCGACGGCCAGATGTTTACAATTGACGCCCGGCTGCGACCGCTAGGAAGGGATGGGGACTTGGTCCAGACCGAGGCGCAGTTTTTGGCGTATTTCTCTGGCAAGGCGGAGTCGTGGGAAGCCATTACCTACATGAAGGCTCGCAACGTGGCAGGGGATGCGGAAGCAGGCAGGCAATTTCTGGCCAAGTTGCAGGATGTGCTTTGGCAGCGTTTCTCTCGCGAAGAAGACTTTGCGGAACTCCTGCTGCAGATGCGCATGCGTCTTGAGGCGGAGCAGGGCGCGGCCAAGCCGCTCAAATCGGGCGCTGGCGGCTATTACGACATCGACTTCATCTTGCTCTACTGGCGCTTGCGGCATGCCGAGTCGTTCTACGAATCGCTCAACACGCCGCAGAGGATTGAGATCATACGCGAGACCGATCCGGCGTACGGGCCGGAACTGGACACGCTGCTGCGCGCGACGCAGGTACTGCGCTCCCTCGACCACGGGGTGCGTGTGTCGAGCGGAACCTCGGCGCATGACCTCCCGCCCACGGAATGGCAGCGTGAACTGCTCGGCGAGTTGGTGTCGCGCTGGCTGCCAAACGATGTCGCCGGAGGACCCTTGGCGGAGATTGTTGATGTGACTAGACGGCAAGTTCGCGCTGTCTTCGGCAAGGCATTCCAAAGGATTGGCTAGGTGGCGGACGATGAGTCGATGAATGTCATTCACACCGCGTGTTGAGTTCCATACCACATGTCACGCTCTCCTCGCCCCGCCTTGCAGCACGAAGGGGAGCCTAGAGGACTCTCGAAGTCGTCCACGGCGTGTCCGAGAGGTCAGTCCCGATCACGTCCCGGCCACGCGCCGACCGAGGCGCCAGCTGGCCGGGAAACGCTGGCCAATTCGACATCGCTGCGCATCGCCGACCTGTCCCTGGCGTGTGACTGAATCACGACCGAGCGTCCACCCGAAAGCAGCCTTCCCAGATCTTGGACCGTTTTCCTTTGGCGGGACGGGCAAGATTTGGGAGGGATCGTTCATGGAGCGGCTGGTGGCTGCCTTGCAACGACGTCTCGCTCCGAGCATTGCAAAGCCCTGCCTGTGAACGGTCGCAGTCCACTCAATGGCCATCGCGCATGACATCCTATTGAGTAGGGATATCCAAGAGGCGGCATGCGGGTTTCGAAGTGGGGCAACAGCTTGGGCGTGCGGCTGCCCCGGGCGTTGGTGAATGCCCTCGGTCTCAAGCCCGGCGATGAGTTGGAAGTCGTGGAGGCCAGGCCAAGTCGAATCGTCGTACGGAGGGACGACAGCCGGACGCAGGCGGTCGACCGCATGCGCGCCCGCGCATGGCCCGTGCCCGATGGCTACGCTTTCGACCGCGACGAAGCCAATGCCCGATGACGGCCCTCATCGACACCAACGTGCTGATCTATGCCCACGGTTCCGGGGCGAAGAGCGAGGCGGCGCGAACAGTAATCCTCGCCGGTGGTGTGATCAGCGCCCAAGTGCTGAACGAGTTTGCAGTCGTCCTCCGCCGAAAGTTCAAGCTGGGCTGGCCGGTGATCTCTGACGCTTTGGCGGATGTCCGCGTGGCGCTGGGGCCGGTGCGCCCTATCGACATCAAGATTCACCAACACGCCGTGACCTTCGCCAGCGCGCGCGGTTTCAACTTCTACGATGCCCTGATCGTGGCGTCGGCGCTGGCCGCTGGTTGCAACACTCTGCTGACCGAGGACCTTCAGGCCGGACGGAAGATTGAAGGCTTGACCATCGTCAATCCTCTTGCCTCAGCGGCCGCAGGCTGATGGTATTCGGCTCTCTCACCTGCCGGCAACTGCGTCGCGATCCGGGCAAGCTACTCCAAGCTGAAGGCAACGAACTCGTCGCCCGACTTCCGGCCTCCGCTGCCGATGTCGCGCCCACCGCCTCCCGCGGCGATGACGACATACTGCTTGCCGTCTACTGCGTACGTGCATGGCGTCGCGTAGCCGCCGGCCGAGAGTTGGTGCTCGAACAGGATCTTCCCAGAACTGGTGTCAAACGCCCGGAACTTCTCGTCCTGGGTCGCGCCTAGGAATAGGAGTCCGCCCTTGGTGACGATCGAGCCGCCGACGTTAAACGTGCCCGTTCCCTCGATGCCTCTGGCCTTCAGTTCGGCGTACTCGCCGATCGGACGCCGCCAAAGGTAGTCGCCGCTGGCCAAGTCCAGGCACAGCAGTTCGCCCCACGGAGGCTTGGCTGCGGAATACTTGTCTTGGTCCACGAAGAACGGGTAGCCGGTGTGCATGAACGGGTAGCCGAGCCCCTCGGCCGCATCGACCAAGGTGAAGAACTTCGGCCAGTTGTTGGCGTTGATGAACATCAGCCCGGCCTCTGGATCGTGGCTGGTGCCGCCCCAGATGGTCCCTCCGACGGTCCCGGGGTTGTACACCGTCCCGCCGCGGCTGGGCGGAGTGTAGAGCATGCCCCGTCGCAGATCCTTGAGGCGCCTCTTGATGTATTCTCGCGACTCCTCGGATATGTCCGTGATGTACTCGTCGCTGTCAAAGCCTTGGCGGGCAAAGGGCGGCGGCTTGGTAGGGAACGGCTGCGTCGGGTAGACATGCTCGCCCTCCATGTCCGAACCGGGCACGGGCCGTTCCTCGATCTCCCAGACCGGCTCGCCTGTTTCGCGGTCGAAGATGTACCAGAAGGCCTGTTTGGAGATCTGGACGACGATGTCCTGCCATTGCCCGTCATTCTTGCGGCGCGCCAGGACGGGCTGCGCGGGCAGGTCGTAGTCCCACAAGTCGTGGTGAATCGTCTGATAGTGCCACTTGCGTTCGCCTGTGCGGGCGTCGAGAGCGATGACGCAGTTGCCAAACAGGTTCGCGCCCGGCCGGTCCGCGCCGTAAAAGTCGTACGTTGGCGATCCGGTCGAGACGAATAGCAACCCGCGCTCTGGATCAAGGCTCATACCGCCCCAGTTGTTCGCGCCGCCGGCCTTCTGCCAACTGTCCTCGCCCCATGTCTCGTAGCCGAATTCGCCGGGGTGCGGAATTGTATGGAAGATCCACAACCGCTTGCCCGTGCGCACGTCGAATGCGCGGATGTGTCCTGGGGCGGCCGGCGCGGGACCCTCGCTGCCAGACCCGCCGCCCAACAGCAGCATGTCTTCGAAAATCACCGGCGGGCTGGCGTAGTAGGAGCGGACGGAGTCCGGCATGTCCCTGTCTAGTTCCAGCTTCATGTTGAGGACACCACCGTCCGCAAACTCCGGCACCAGCTTGCCTGTATCGGCATTGAGGCAGTAGAGGTTGTCCTGTGCCGATCCAGACATGAAGATGCGGCGATCCTCGCCATCCGACCAATAGGCCACGCCTCGGTTGACGCCCTTCGAGCGGCGCATACGGATCCCTTCGAAGGGGTCGAAGTTCCAAAGCATTTCCCCCGTTGTTGCATCGAGGGCGCGCACTTGTACTTGGGCCGTGGTGACGTACATCCGACCATCGACCACGATTGGGGTGCATTCGATCTTCGTCGCCGGCCGAGCTTGGCTGTCTCCGGTCGCGTGGACCCACGCGACCTTCAGGTCGGAGACGTTGGAACGGTTGATCTGGTTTAGCTCCGAGTGGCGCGTCGCGCCCAGAGAGCCACCGTAGTGACGCCAGTCGTGCGAAGCGGAGAGGTAGGGCCTGGCGGGCGGCGCGTACAGTGCGGCTGCGGAGAGGGCCGCGCTCTGCATGAACGCGCGTCGAGTAGGGCGATGGGGCATGGTGTCGCCCGACATCATATAGCAGCTACCGGCTTGCCGGCGAGGCGAGTCCTGCCGCACGTACGAGTGCGGCCTCGGCGAATTCTACAACGGGCTCGCCAGCAACTCGAATCTCGCACACCTGAGGGGTGTATGGCACTAAGACTGGATTTCGGCTTGGAGACATGGGTTCTCGGCCCGTTGAACGCAGAACTCTCCGTAATTTCCGCCCAGAACGCAGCAACTCACACACCCAGGCTGGGCCCGGCCCATTGGGTACCCTAAGCACAGCAGGAGGCCCAAGGCCTTTGAAACCTTTCGGGGCGACTGGCTCGCCGTGAGGAGTGCTTCTATGAGCAAGGATTTGAGACGAATTTATCCGGCGATCTTAGCAATGGCACTGCTGCTGCCGGAAGCATTGCCGCAGGCTCCCTCAGCCGGGTCTCAGACACCCCGGGGAGAGCTAGACGCGCAGGCTGATGCGGGGCGGAGGCGCCGCAGGCCGCCGGATCCCTTTGCCGGCCAGAAGCGAATTCGCGCCCTCGTCATCACCGGCGGCTGCTGCCACGACTATGCCGGTGAAACGAAGATCCTCATGGACACGATGGCGTCCGAGGCGCCCGTCGATTGGACGGTGGTGTTGGAGACTGAGGGCAGGTCGACCTGGACCACGACCAAGGTCCGGCTCTACAACCAGCCCAATTGGTCGGAAGGGTACGACATCGTGGTCCACAACGAGTGCTTTGCCAACGTCGACGACGCCGAGTTTGTTCGCAAGATCGTCGCCGGACACAACCGCGGCTTGCCCGCGGTCGTCATCCACTGCGCGATGCACTCGTATCGGGCGCTCGAGTCCGACGAGTGGCGCGAGTTCCTGGGAGTGACCACCCGCCGCCACACGCGGCAACACCGTATCGCCGTTCAGGTGAAGGCCGCGGATCACCCTGTCATGAAGGGATTCCCCCTTGACTGGGTGACCCCGATGGACGAACTCTATGTGATCGAGAAGCTGTGGCCGGAAGCCAAGTCGCTGGCGTCCGCCGTCGATCCGGAGAGTGGCAACGAGTACCCGATGGTCTGGACGAACGATTTCCATGGCGCGCGCGTCTTCGGAACAACCCTTGGACACGGGCCCGCGACTTGGGATGACCCGACGTTTCGGGACCTTCTGGTGCGCGGTTTCAAGTGGGCGGTAGATCGGCAGTGACCCAAGCAACGAGGAGAAATCGAATGGCCGAGCGATTTAGGTCCGCACGCTTTGCGCTAGCCGGCGCTGTGCTCGCGGGTCTATTGGGAACGATGTGGGTCACCGAGACCGCCGCGCAAGCGCCTGAGCGCAGGGGCCAGTTCGGCGGCCTGTACCCAACCTATGAACCCGACGACAACACGGGATTTGTCCCCATCTTCGACGGGAAGACGCTGGACGGTTGGGATGGCGATACGACCTTCTGGCGCGCTGAAGACGGGGCCATCATCGGCGAGAGCACCCCAGAGAAGGTGGTCGAGGAAAACAACTTCTTGATTTGGCGCGGAGGCACGGTCAAGGACTTCGAGTTGAAGGTCGAGTTCAGACTGGGCGGCGCCAACAGTGGCATCCAATACCGCAGCGTCGAGCTTCCCGACGTAGGCAAATGGGTCCTGAGAGGCTATCAGGCGGACATGGATTTTCGGGTCGGGTTTTCGGCCAACCTGCACGAGGAGCGCGGCCGCAGGCCCGGCCACGTCGTGCTTGCCCGCCGCGGGCTGCTGACCCGCATCACGGACGGGCCGCAGTACAAGGAGCTGGCGAGCTTGGGCGACCAGACGTTGTTACGCGGAGTGATGAACGTGGGTGGCTGGAATCAGTACCACATCATCGCTCGCGGTCCTGTGATGTTGCAGATCCTGAACGGCCGGCTCGTCAGCGGAACGATCGACGAGGATTCGGAGAACTTCACGCCCGAGGGATTGATTGGTTTCCAAATGCACACGGGGCCGCCTTTCAAAGTCGAGTACCGCAATATCCTCTACCGAGAACTATAGGCGACCTCGGTGGCGTGCTCCCCGGCTCCCTTTCCTGCCGCTCCCGCCCGTGCGGCAGGCTAGGCTGTCGGTGCCGCTCACGACACTGACAGGGCCGCTTCGATGATCTGGCGTTGCTCGCGCTTGTGGCTGCCAGGCGAGCCAGTCGCAGGGCTCGCCGATTCCGGTCGGCTGATCGATCGGTCGAATGTGCCGGGGAAGGTCATCTGCAGGTATCTCCAAGCTCCCATGTTGGCGGGTTCTTCCTGTACCCAGACGACCTCGGCGCTGCTGTAGGGCGCGAGCGTCTCGCGAATGACCTCCCCATCGAGGGGGTAGAGCTGCTCGAAGCGGACGATCGCAAGATCTTCTCTGCCTTCGGATTCGCGCGCGGCGTCGAGTTCGTAGTAGATCTTCCCGCTGCACGCAAGCACGCGCCCGACAGCTCCCGGCTCGCTCCGCACGTCTGGCAGGATCCGCCGAAAGGACCCGGTGGTCAGTTCGTCCAGACCTGAGACGACCGCCGAGTGGCGGAGCAGGCTCTTGGGGGCCATGACGATCAAGGGCTTGCGCCAGGAGCGCACGACCTGTCTGCGGAGAAGATGGTAGTACTGGGCCGGTGTCGTCGGGACGGCGACTTGGATGTTATCCTCCGCTGCCTGTTGAAGGAAGCGCTCCAGCCTTGCGCTCGAGTGCTCCGGGCCCTGGCCCTCGAAACCGTGCGGCAGCAGCATCACGAGGCCGCTCCACAAGCTCCACTTGTCCTCGCCGCTGGAAATGAATTGATCGAAGATCACTTGGGCGGCATTGAAGAAGTCCCCGAACTGCGCTTCCCAAACTGTCAGCCCGTCTGGCCACTCGAGGCTGTATCCGTACTCAAATCCTAGAGGTCCGCCCTCGGACAGCGGGCTGTTGTGGATTTCAAACGGAGCTTGCACGGGCGAGAGGTGTTGCAGCGAAACATGGGGGAAGCCCGTTTCCGAGTCGTACACGACCGCGTGCCGGTGAGAGAATGTGCCGCGCTCTGCGTCCTGCCCTGTGAAGCGCACGCGGTGACCCTGCACCAACAGGCTCCCGAGAGCTGCCGCCTCGGCTGTCGCCCAGTCCAGCGGCCGCTTTCCCTTCGCCATTTCGGCGCGGGTCTTCAGCAAGCGACTGATCCGCGGGTCGGGAGCGAGATCCTCCGGATGCTCTGTCAGTTTCTCTAGGATCGAGGTGAGCTTGGACTTCGGCACCCCAGTGTCGACCTCTGCGACCTGTGAGTCCAGCCCCCGGTTGTATCCGGCCCAGTCGCCAGTCACCTGGTCGCCAACATGGATGTAGCTGTCGCTCTTGGACGATGCGAGTTCCCTCTCCAGTTGCTCGCGCCGCTCGTCGGCGATCCGGTCGGCCTCCTCCCGCGTGATGCCCCCCTGCTTGAGCAAGTGGTCGAGATAGGCCTCACGTACCGGTTTCCGTTCGCCGATGACCCTATAGAGCAGGGGCTGAGTGAATCGCGGCTCGTCGGTCTCGTTGTGGCCCCGCCGACGATAGCCGTACATGTCGATGACGACGTCGCGGCCGTACTCGTTGCGGAAATCTACCGCTAGCCGCACGGCCTGGGCTGCAGCTTCGGGGTCCTCCCCATTGACGTGCAGGATTGGGATTTGCAGCATCTTGGCCACGCCAGAGGCATAGATGCTGGAGCGCCCCTGCTTGGGTGTCGTGGTGAAGCCGATCTGGTTATTGATGATGACGTGGATCGTGCCTCCGACCCCATAGGCGGACAGCTGACTCATGTTGAGCGTTTCCTGGATGATGCCTTCCCCGGCGAATGCGGCATCGCCATGCAGCAGAATGCTCAGCCCGCGCTTCCGGCTCGTGTCTCCCTTGCGGTCCTGCCGGGCGCGCACGCGCCCCACCGCGACGGGATTGACGAATTCCAAGTGGCTCGGATTGAAGCAGAGCGATATCCGAATGTCCTGTCCGTGGGTGCCGCGCCAGGTTCCGCGATGGCCGAGATGGTACTTGACGTCGCCACGACCCTCGTAGTGCTCGTGATCCAAGTCGGCGAACTCGCGGAAAATCTGCTGGGCGCTCTTGCCCATGATGTTGGCGAGAACGTTGAGGCGCCCGCGATGCGCCATTCCGATTACGATGTCGCGGACTCCCTGGTGGCCCGCCCGATTAATCAGCAGGTCCAGGAGCGGGATGAGCGTTTCGCAGCCCTCCAGAGAGAAAGACTTCGCCCCGACGAACTTTTTCTGGATGAAGTCCTCAAAGATTGTGGCGTCGGTCAGTTTGGTCAGAATACGGAACTGTCTTGCTTGGCTAAGCTGCACGTGGTTCCCGATCGGCTCCATCCGCTTCTGGAGCCAGTCCCGGATGCCTAGGTCGTCGATGTGCATGAACTGCACTCCGATCGAGCGGGTGTAGGTGTCCTTGAGGCGCTCGATCACACGCCGCGGCGTGTCGAGGGAACAGCCCGAAAGGGTCTCCGGCGAGGTTGGCTCGTCCAAATCCTCGGGGCGCAGGCCGTAGTACGATGGCTTGAGCTCCTTGGAGACCCTCTGGTTGAGATTCAGCGGATCGACTCGGGCGACCATGTGACCGCGCACGCGGTACGCTCGGACAATCTTGTCCACTTTGTGCTGCAAGCCCACTGATGATCCGCTGGCATGGGGTTGCTCGGCAGGCCTCCTCGACGGGCCTTGCTCGGCCGAATCGGCACTTGCGCCCGAGCTCGCATTCCGCGAAGGGGCTGCGGATGCGGCGCCGGAGTCGTCCGCCATCGCCGCGAAGTAGTCCCGCCATCCCACCGGAACAGCGTCAGGGTCACGAAGGTACTCGCTGTAGAGCTGCTCGACGAACGCGAGGTTAATCTCCGATGGCCCCTTTTGGGAATCTGACATGTCTTGCGGCCCGTCCATGTCGCGGACGCCACGGTGAGGCTCTAACTGAGAATACCCCTTCGCCATGCCGCGCGCCAGAGAGGTCCCGGGCAGTGCACTCCGAGAATTTGCGGAAGGGACTCGGCTGCCTGCGAGAGGGCGGCTGCTTGCGAGCAAGAGACGACCGGCTCGACTCGCTCGCTCCGGCTCCTCACTTCCGTTCAGTGGTTGACCAGTGGGCGATTCAGCGAGTGCGGATGATTTGCGGCTGCTGTGGCGTTCGCGGCCGTTTCGAAATCGCAGCGCAGCGTTTCAAAGCAGGTACCGACTCTCGCGACGTGACCCGCGGAGCGCTGCGCACAGGCCGAATTGCAATGTGAGGGCTAGCGCTCGCTTGGGAGTGTGAGTTGGTCTAGTACAATGGCCATGTCATGAAAGCACTGCTCCAACTCGCGTGCGCCGTTGTACTGCTTGCATCCCCGGCGTTCGCCGACAACAACGACTGGGTCGACCTCTGGGACGGATCCAGTTTTGACGGCTGGAAACTGAGTACCGAGAACCCCGACTCGTTCAAGATCAAAGACGGGGCGATTGTCGCCCAAGGCCCTCGTGCCCATCTGTTCTATGCCGGCGAAGTGGGCGGCGGCAACTTCCGCAACTTCGAACTCAAGGTCGACGTGCTCGCCAAGAACAACTCCAACGGCGGCATCTATTTCCACACCGCCTATCAAGAGACGGGCTGGCCGGACAAGGGCTTCGAGGTCCAAGTGAACAACACGTTCAACAGGGATCCCCGCAAGACGGGCGGGCTGTATGGCGTTTCGGACAATCTCGTGCCGCCGGCGAAGGACGACGAGTGGTTCACCGAGCACATTGTCGTGCGCGGCAACAGCGTCAAGATCTACGTCAACGACGACTTGATCACGAACTGGGTCCAGCCTGAGGACTGGGATGGCCTGCGCCCGCTCTCGGATGGTCGCGGCCAGAACTTTCCCCTGCGCAAGCTGGACACCGGCACGTTTGCCCTGCAGGGGCACGATCCGGGCAGCGTGGTCATGTACAAGAACATCCGCGTCAAGGTGCTCGACTAGTCGTACCTTGCGAGATCGGGAGGCGTCTCCCGCCGCAACATGGACTTCGCCCAAGAAGTCAAGGCAGCCGCCGACATCGTTAGTGTCGTAGGGGCGAATGTGCGCCTTAAGCGGCAGTCCGGGGACCGTTACGTCGGGCTGTGCCCGTTCCATACCGAAAAGACGCCCTCGTTCTCGGTCCATGGACGACTTCAGATCTACAAGTGCTTCGGCTGCGGCAAGAGCGGCGATGTCTTCAACTTCTTGATGGAGTTGCAGGGGCTGAGCTTTATCGAAGCTCTGAAGCTGTTAGCCGAGCAGCAAGGCAAGGAACTTCCGCGCAAGGGAGGTAGCCCCGCTGCCGACGCTGCGGCGCGCAAGCGGGAAGGCTTGCTGCAGGTTCACGACCTCGCGCAGCGGTTTTTTGTCGAGCAACTGAAGTCCAATGTTGGCTCCAAGGCCATGCGCTACCTCAGGCAGCGCGGTCTTGGCTCCGAAGAGATCGGTGAATTCGGACTGGGCTATGCCCCGGGTGGCGACGCTCTGATGAGCTATCTGAGGAGCAATCAGCTCAAGCGATCGCACGTGCTCGAGTCCGGGCTGGTGGGCCAGTCTGATCAGGACGATTCGGTCTACCCGCGCTTTCGGGACCGCCTCATGTTTCCGATTCACTCCGATGGCGGCAGCCTCATCGGCTACGGCGGCCGTAGCCGCCTGGCCGACCGGCAGCCCAAGTACCTGAATTCGCCGGAGACGCCGATTTACCACAAGAACGCGGTGCTGTACAACATCCACCGCGCGCGCACGGCCATGCGCCAGAGCAACCAAGTGGTCCTCGTCGAAGGCTACATGGATGTGATCGGGATCTGGAGGGCCGGCATCCGCAATGCCGTTGCGGCCTGCGGAACCGCTCTCACATCCAAGCAGATCAGCCTGCTGCGCCGCCATTGCGACACTGTCGTGGTCAACTTCGACTCCGACTCGGCGGGCCAGACCGCGGCCGAGCGTTCTGTGGAGATGCTGTTGCGGGACGGCATGAACGTCCGGGTGCTGGAACTGCCTGGCGGGCTGGACCCCGACGAGTATTGCCGCGAGCACGGCGGTGAGAGTTACCGCCAGCAGCTAGACAACGCGCCAGCCTATTTTCACTGGCTGCTGGACCGCTCTCGCACCCTCTTCGATCTGTCGACCTCGGACGGCCGGACCAAGGCGTTCGAGCGGTTGCTGGGCTCGGTAGTGTTGCTGCCTGACGAAGTGCAGCAGGCCACGACGGTTACGGACTTGGCACAGCACATCGGCCTGCCGCAGAGCTTGGCGTTGGCTAGGTTGCGCAGCGCGGCCAAGCCGTCCAAGCGGACCGACGAGACGCCGGTCGCGCAGGCTGATGGCCTCTCGCCAAGCGAGCGGCTGCTGGTGGTGCTGCTCGTAAGCGACGAGCGCGCGCGCCAGCAATTCTTGGAGCCTGCCTGCAAGATCGCAGAGCGAGGGTTGCCGAGCCGCCAGATCTTGTCAGCGCTCAAAGCTGTCGCAAATGCAGGCGGCCCGTTTCGCTACGAAGCCGTCGAGGGACGGCTTGACGGCGCCGATCGGGACCGGCTGGCGCGCTTGGTCTTCGAGCGGGACCGCCCGATGCCCACGGCCGCCGATGGCGAAGACCTGCTGGCGGCCCTGAACCGGCAGGCGATGGAAGAGCAGTACCAAGACCTGCTGCGGCGCATCGGGCGCGCTGACAGTGCGGACGAACTGCCAGCACTGCTCGACCAGAAGCTCCAGTTGGAGCGAGAACTGGGCTTAGCCCGCTGAGGTACGCGTGGCGGATGTCACCTCCGGCTCGTCGCGCTTGGTGACAGCGCCGAGCTTGCGCAGGATCCTTTGCTCGCGGTGGCAGAGGGCCGGCGACGGAGCGTAGCGCTGGGCGCTGCGAGTCATCTTCAAGGCTAGGCTGTAGTCCTTGAGTCGGTGCTCGTAGTGCTTGGCGAGTTCCACGAAGGCGGCAGCCCTGTGCATGGAGCTCACGCGCGCGAGATCGCGTAACAGCTGGACCTGCTCTTCGTGGCGGCCGGCCCGGCGCTCGATCTGGGCCGTTTCCCAGAGCGCCGCGAAAAGGTCTCTGCGAGGCAGTCCGGTTCGGATTGCCCTGCGGTACAGGCCGAGGGCTTGGGCTTCCTTGCCCAGCTTCTTCAACCAGCGGGCCAGGCCGCGGATGTCTTGGCCGTGATGCAAGCTGGCTCGGTCGGGTGCGGCCAGCATGGTCAGCAATACCGAGGTGAGGCAGGCTAGCGAGACGATATCGAGCACGTTGTGGTGGAACACGGCGCCGAGGCTGCTGCCGTCGCCGCTGCGCAGATAGTCGAAGTAGCGCTGTGGGATCAGCGCTCCGGGGATGTCGCCGTGCCGCTCGACTCCCAGCACGGCGGTTTCCAGATTCACCAAGCGGCAATTGCCCAGACGTTCCTTCCAAAGCCTCCGGGCGGGGTGCAGCAGGTCCACGTGCTCCATCTTCTGGAATGGATTTCGCTGTCGCTTGAGGCGGTAGCGGGTTTCCAGCAGGGGTACGTCGAACGTCTTGCCATTGAAGGTGATTACCGTGTCGTGATCGGCTAGGGTCCGGGCTAGCGCATCGAGCATCGCGTGCTCTTCATCGAAATCGCGCATGAAGTACAACTGCACGCGGAAGCCGTCGTCCTCAATCATCCCGATGCCGACCAGAAACGCGCATGTGCCGGTGCCTCCTGCGAGACCGGTGGTTTCGGTGTCGAGGAAAACCCAGCGCTTGGCATCGGTGAATCGCAGTGGCTCTGCTCCAATGGCCTGCACCGCGTCGCACGGCATGTTCTGCAGGCAGCGGATCTGCAGGTTGCCGTGAGGCTGCTCGTTCGGATAGAAGTGCTCTTGCAGCAGGAAACGGCCAAGCGCTGTGACTTGTTCCGCGCCTTCAATCCCTCGGTGGGATGCAGCGCTCGGCAGCCCTTGACTCCCGCGCTTGGGTGCTCCCGGCGCAGGCGCGCTGTTGGACGGGCGTAGATCTCTGATCCGCATCCGTCTCCGCAGTGCGTCGATGTCGGCTTGGGTGATGCGCTCCATCTTCTATCACCTGGGCTGGCTCAGGTGGCGGGGTTGCTCTGCTTGGCGACCAGGCTACTCGCCAACTGTAGGGCCACCTCCTTGGCTGTCAGGCCCACTTCGCCCGGCGCCCCGACACAGCTCGGGCAGCCTGTCGCGCAGGGGCAGGACTCGAGCAGTTCGCGGGCCTTGGCGCTGATCGACTCGCGCAGCCGGAAGAGCGGCTCGCTCTGGCCGATCCCGCCGGGGAAGTTGTCGTAGAGATACACCTCGGGGTCCAGCAGCTGGTCCGGGCCGGACTGGGAGTTCAAGCTGGACACGCCGAGGTCGCGGGCGTCGCACATCAGGAGGAGGGCGCCGACGGTCCGCACGACATTGCCGAGTCCGATCAGCCCGTCGCGCTTCTCGGTCGTCGAGTAGGGCAGGGAGGCTAAGAACTCCATAGGAAAGTGCAGCCAGAATGCGGTCGTGTGCATCTCCTGCTCGGGCATCGACAGCTTGCCATCGCCGACGTTCTCGTTGGTGTGGAAGCGGATCTTCTTGAAGCCGACCACCCGGCGCGTGATCCGCACTTCGCCGTGGCTGGCCACTGCCGGACCCAAGCTCTCGTCGTCGAAGCCTTCAAGAGGTTCGACCTGCACGTGTTCGATGGCATCGGTGTAATAGCCGCACTCGACCTGCTTGACGTAGGCCTTGCGCTCGTCGTACTCGAAGCGCTCGACATGGTACAGGCGGCCCTCGTGGATGTAGATGGCCTTTTCGTGGAGGCTGGTGAGCGCCGCCGGGAAGGAGACCTCCCCGATGACCTTGGAGTCGTCGGTGTCATCGACGACTACGAAGTTATCGCTGGTAATCTTGCGCAGGCTGATGGCGTCGGCGGGATAGGCTTCCGATGTCCAGTGCCAGGCGTCGCCGGCCCGGTGGAGCACGCCGGTCTCTTCTAGGAACCGGCACAACTCGGCCGTTTCATGCGGGCCAAACTTCTCGCCGTCTTGGACTGGCAGTTCGAAGGCAGCGCACTTGAGATGGCTCACAAGGATCTCGAGGTTGTCGGGATTCACGTGGGCATGTTCGGGCGAGGCGTCGAAGAAGTATTCAGGATGTTCGACGACGTACTGGTCCAAGGGGGCGGACGAGGCGACCAGCACCGCGACCGAGGCGTCGTTGCGCCGTCCCGCCCTCCCGGCCCGCTGCCAGGTGGAGGAGATCGAGCCCGGATAGCCTGCCAGCACGACCGCGTCCAAGGACCCGACATCAATGCCGAGTTCCAAGGCGTTTGTGGCGACCACGCCAAGAATTTGCCCGTTGCGCAGTTCGCGCTCGATCTCCCGCCGCTCTCGGGGAAGGTACCCGCCGCGGTAGCCTCGGACCGGAGCGGGCGCACCGGGCTGTTGGCCGAGCGCTTCCTTGAGGTAGCGTGTTAGCACCTCGGTGGCGAGGCGGTTGTTGGCGAAGACGAGCGTCTGGCGGCCGCGCTCGAGGAAGATCTCCGCCATGCGGCGAGACTCGTTGATGTAGCTGCGGCGGATGCCGAGCTGGGCATTGACCACTGGCGGGTTGTAGAAGACGAAATGCTTCTCGCCGCTCGGCGCCCCGTTGTCATCGACCAGCTGGAAGTCTTCCTCGGTGAGATTCTCCGCCAGTTCCTTGGGATTGGCAATGGTGGCCGAGCAACAAACGAATTGCGGCTTAGAGCCGTAGAATGCCGCAATGCGCTTGAGGCGGCGCAGCACGTTGGCAAGGTGGCTCCCGAACACTCCGCGATACGCGTGCAGCTCGTCGATGACGATGTACCGCAGGTGCTCGAAGAAGCGCGCCCAGCGCGTGTGATGGGGCAGCATCCCGGCGTGCAGCATGTCCGGGTTGCTGAGCACGACGTTGGCGCGCCTGCGGATCGCGCGCCGGGCGTCTGACGGCGTGTCGCCATCATAGGTGTATGCCCGGATGTCCGCGCCGAGAGCGTCGCCGAGTAGGTTGAATTCCTCTAACTGGTCCACGGCCAAGGCTTTGGTCGGGAACAAATACAGTGCGCATGCGGCCGGGTCGGCGGCCAGGGCGTTCAACACCGGCAGGTTGTAGCACAACGTCTTGCCGCTCGCTGTTGGAGTGACCACGACCACGTTTTCCTCCGCCGAGACGTGCTCGAGGCTCTGCGCCTGGTGGACGTACAGCTGCTCGATTCCCTTGCTAGCGAGTGCCGCTCGGATGCGCGGGTCCGTCGCAGAGGGAATCTGGGAGAAGCGCGCTTCCCGGGCGGGCTGCGTGCGGATGGCGGCAATTGGTGTGTTGGACCGTTGCTGGAGAGCTTCGAAGCGTACCATCACACCGGCCAGCGAGCTGTCGCGGGGAGACAAGGGGCTCGATTGCCGTCGGGCGACCGCTGTAGCTGTTTCTTCGGATTGGCTTCCCGAGCTGGTAGATGGCGGCATTCTGGCGGTTTCCTTGCGCCTAGATTCTACACTACCACCAAATTTGTTCTATGTCTATTCGCATTTGTCCGATCTAGCCGCCACTGCGGTGAGGGGGGCAGCGGTCTTCCGGTGCCCCTAGATCGTGCCGGATTCCCAATCAGCATTCAACCCGCTACGTGTCGTCACGGGACGGGCTCCAAGACATGGACACGCCGACTCAAGGAGTCGGTGACCCAGACGTTCCCTTCGGGATCTAGCGCAATATTGGCGAACCGTCCCATGAACACCCCTCCCGCGGGTTCCCCGATTCCTGCGAACCGCGTTTCCCCTCCGCCCGCGACCGTAGTTCCTGATCCGTCCGGGCCGAACATCAAGACTGACCCGCTATAGAACACGAAGACGTTGCCGGATTTGTCTACGTCGAAACTAGATACGAACGGCGACACGTCCATCGGTGGCAGGGGAGTGATCAGAGGTTCGGACGACGCTGTGTCGATTCGGCCAACCCTGCCATTGAAGCTAGAGCGGTTGCCTTGGTCAAAGACGTAAAGGTTGTCGTTGGCATCCAATGCTAGCTGACTCGGGAACGATAGCCTCGTCTCGGCCGCCGGCGCAATACCGCCGGGCTCCCAAACATAGTCGGCTTCCGAGGCGCCTGTCGAAACCACGTAGCCGAACTCGGACGTGCGGTCGCGAACCCCCGTGCCGACGAGTGTTGTGATGACGCCGGACGCGTCGATCTTGCGTACGCGGTGGTTGTAGTAGTCAGCAATGTAGACGTTGCCAACAGAATCGACCGCAACCGATCGTGCGCTGGAGAGTTGAGCCGAAGTCGCAGGCCCCCCGTCCCCCGAGAATCCTCGCTCGCCCGTTCCGGCGATCGTGGTAATCGTGCCCGCAACGTCAATCTTTCTTACGCGGCGGAGATTGGCTATGTAGAGGTTCCCGTTGGTGTCCAACTCCAACACCGTCGGACCCTCTAACTCCGCCGCAATCGCCGGGCCTCCATCGCCTGAGTACCCAAACTTTCCTGTTCCGGCGATGGTTGCGATCATGCCGTCGGGATCAATCTTGCGAACCTGATACGAATCAAGCACATACACATTGCCTGCCGCATCTGCTGCGATGTCGCGTGGATAACCGAACTGCGCCATGGAGGCCGGGCCACCATCGCGCTTGTCAAACCGCTCACCTGTTCCAGCAAATGGCATGATCGTGCCCGACGGAGAGATTCGGCGCACGATGTCGTTTAGAGACTCCGCGACAAACAAGTTCCCAGAAGGATCCATCGCAATGCCTCTCGGGGATCCAAGGCGAGCCTTGATAGCAGGACCGCCGTTTCCGAGAGTGCCCGGTTCTCCCGGTCCCGCGATCGTTTCGATCATTCCCGACGAGTCGACCTTGCGGATGCTGGCATTGCCCGAGTCAGAAATATACACGTTTCCCAAGAGATCGACCAGCAGTCCGGTCGGCGCGAAAAGCTGGGCATCGACTGCCGGTCCACCGTCTCCGGAGTGGCCTCGCTCGCCCGTCCCGGCAATTGTCGTAATCGTACCCGTGGGATCAATCTTGCGCACGCGATGGTTTAACGTATCGCCGACGTAGACGTTGCCCGCTGCGTCCGCCGCGACAGCTCTCGGGAAATTGAGCCGAGCCTCGGCCGCCGAGCCGCCCCCCTCGAAGCCGCCTCGCTGTCTCGCCACACCGGCGATGGTCGTGACATTTCCACGAAAGTCGATTCGCCGCACCAAGTGATTTCGGACATGCGATTCGGCTACCAGCACGTTTCCAAACAAGTCGAGTGCCAAGCCGTATGGATTGAATAGCGCTCGGTTCGTGCGGATGGTGAAAACCCTTCCCAAGACGTCGATCTTGCGCACTACGTCGTTTCCGTAGTCGGCCACGAAGACCTCGCCGAGCCAATTGACTGCGATTCCCCTTGGCGAGTCGAATTCCGCCTGTGTGGCGGGTCCTCCGTCACCTGCATAGCCGCGCTCCCCCGTCCCGGCAATTGTCGTGATGACGCCCGACGTGTTGATCTTGCGCACACGGTGGTTGGAAGCTTCCGACACATACGCGTTTCCGTCGGAATCGAGTGCCACGGCGAGGGGATCGAATAGTCTTGCCTCGGTTGCCGCAATTCCCTCGGCGACATCTACTGTTCCCGCAATCGTTCGAATCGTGTACTTGGCCAGCCTCCACTGCGCTCCGGTCCATTCCAGAAGGTACTCCTGGCCATCCTCAACATGGCGGTAGCCGTTCGCCGCAACCTGATCGCCGATACGCCAGACGCCGTCCTCGCCATTCATCAGGGTGACGGTCTTTCCCCCTGGCAACTTGACCGTCTGCTGGCCGGGGACGTACTCTGCTACAACGGCTCCACTCGCTGTCTGCGTGAACGCGTAGCGGTTCCCGTTGGTGGCCACGGCCTCCATGCCCTGCACTAGCGGCGTGCCATTCAATCTCAACGCCCCGTCACTGGCGACAGTGAGCACAACAGACTCCCCACTCGCGCCCAATGGCACTGCAAAACTCGAAAGCTCGGCTGGCGGCCTCAGAATGCGAACCCGGTCTGCATAGTTCTCCGAGACATAGAGGTTGCCGTCAGAGTCCGTGGCAACTCCCCTTGGCCGGTCGAGTGCGGCGTCGAGGGCCAAGCCCGTGTCTCCGGTGGAAAGCTGCTCGCTGGTGCCGGCGATGGTCGTAATGATGCCCGCAGAGTCAATCTTGCGGATCCGGCCTGCCCAGAATTCAGTCACGAAAAGATTCCCGGTGGAGTCCAACGCTATGCCTCCGGGCGTTTCTATCTCTGCATCGAGAGCGCGCCCTCTGTCCCCTGAGTGGCCTTGGTTTCCTGTGCCAGCGATCGTGGTGATCCTGCCAGTCGGTGAAATCATGCGTATTCGGGCTTCGTTCATGTCAGAGACAAAGACATTGCCTGTACTGTCCACTGCTAGACCGCTGATGAAGTTGAACTGGGCCTCGGTGGCCGGTCCGCCGTCCCCAGACCCACCCCTGGTCCCTGTGCCAGCGATCGTGGTGATCCTGCCCTCAAGGTCGACCTTGCGCACTCGATAGCCGCTGTACTCGCCGATGTAGATGTTGCCCGCTGTGTCGATCGCCAACTCCGACGGCTGGTTGAGCTGCGCTTCAACTGCCGGTCCGCCGTCCCCTTTGGAACCCTTTACTCCGGTGCCGGCCACAGTACTGATTCTTCCCGTGACGTCGATCTTGCGCACTCGGTTCCCAAGAGCCTCAGAGACATAGAGGTTGCCGCTGTCATCCAAGGCGACATCGTCTGGAATGAATAGTTGCGCTTCGACTGCCGGCCCGCCATCCCCGGCGGAGCCTTGCTCGCCGGTTCCGGCGATGGTGGTGATCATTCCGGATTGATCGATCCGGCGCACTCGGTCGTTGTTCGAGTCGGCCACATAGACGTTGCCTGCTGAATCTACGGCGATCCCCCTCGGAGTGTGGAAGCGTGCCTGAGTCGCCGGTCCACCATCGCCATGGAATCCCTCCTCACCAGTACCTGCGAAGGCGTCGATGACGTAGGCCATTTCTGTCGTGGCCCCGGGGGGAAGCACAGGTTTGCCGTTTGCATCGAGTGGTAGCGATATGTTCTGGGCGACACCGGATTCCCCGCCGAACAGGGCTATACAAGCTATCAGTCCAAGGCGAACCACAGCATGGGCGGCTGCCGACAAGCATTGTTGCTGGCTGGCGCTACAGCTAGCACAAGTGCTCATGTACTCCGCACTCACACAGCTACGCTCCTGCGCGGATCGACCGACCGATTCGGAGTAAGGCAGGCGCAGTTGGCCAATCCTTAACTTCAATCGCATTTTGTTCATACTACAGGGATTGCCCGAGCCATCGAGAGCGACTCATCGGGCCCCTGTTCCAATCCGGCCATCGCTCAGTGGGAAGTCCTGCGAACCGGCGTGAGAGCGAACCAACTGGCCAGGTCCAAGAAGCGTTCCGAACGCGAACGAGGCGGTACCCCCGCGCAGCCACCGATGCAGATTCACTTGGCCGGTACGAGGAAACGTGGCTTCACGCTTGAATCACCGCTGATCAATCTCATGAGTTCGCCAACGTCTCCTTCGAACTCGCTCTTGGGTACCCGTAGATATCGCCAGCAACTGAACTCGTGGCCGCCTAACGACCGAATCTCCCTTATTGCACCCTCGGCGAGTCCTTGTGCCTCTTGTTCGTTTCCTACCGCCCAGTGAGCTAATGCCATGCATTGCAATCGATTTGGTCCGGGGTCTTGATTGGACTCAACTCGATCAAGATGTATAACGCGCTCGAATGGTTCACGCACAATCTCACCAGTGCTACCCCAAAGGGCGATCCCGTAATTAAATGTGTTCGCGACGTTCATTGGTTGGCGCTCGGGCTCCTGACCTTCGATTGAATCAATGGCGGTAGAAAAATCGCCCACGGCAATCGAAGAAAGAGCCACCAAGTGCCGGGCGCTTTCGGCCTCTTCCATCGACAGTCCGGTCTCGTTCAGAAGTGGCGTGAGCATGGCCATCGCGATTCTTGCCTCTGCTCTCGAGCCATTGAGTTGCTCAGCGATCGTGATCCGGTCGACAGGGGACCTAGAATACAATCCGGTCAGGTCGTCAGCCTTGTCAAGATTGTCGCGTCCGACTATATTGAGTGCTTCAAGAACTTGGTCTGGTTCCGAATTAGGGGAATTGATTACTATCGCGGCATCTGCTCGGGCACTGTCGGGGTCCTCGAATTCTTGCTGCCGAATCTGCGCTCGACTGAGATATACCTCGGGATCCCGGTACCCTGCCTCGATCGATCTATCGAACAGTTCTGCGGCTTCTTCGGGTTGACCTTCCCAAAAGCGATAGGACCCTAGACGAAAAAGCACTCTTCCGTCATCCCAGTGGCTCTTCCGAATGGTATTGAGGTTCTCATCGATTTCGGCCTGCCGACTTCGCGGCCAAGTTTCGCGAGACAGCCTACGCCATCGAAGCGGATGGCGCCCACGAGAGCGAGAGATGCCCCAACTCCTACGAGAACTCGGCAGCCCGAGCGGTGGAGCCATGTTCTCAAGAAAGTTGAGCGCGCCGTACCGATCCTTAAGATTGCGACTCATGATTTCGTCCACTATGGATTGGTATTCCTTGGCCAGCCGGCTTCTGGGGCGATCCTTGGTGAAGATCACTTGGTTCAAGAGCGAGAGGCTGTCGTATCGATGGATAATCAGTGGCTCATGGAATTCTAGGTCTTTCTTAAACGATGAGATTGTCTTCGCGAGGATCTCTTCCTCGTCATCTAGATCCGGCACATTGGACATGACGAAATGCAATACGATCTCACTCTTGCCGGGTACGCGTGCCTCCGCGCGTATATCCCGGACGACCTTTGTCAGGCCGCGAAGGTTTTGTGCGTTCGGGAAGAACAGGATCGCGACGGCATCGGGAAGCTGTCTTGTGCAGATCCCTCCGACATCAGTGTGGCCAGTGCGAGAGTCGATCAACACATAGTCGGGCTTGACGCACTCCCTCCACTGCTCCTTAAGGTCCTCAAACAGCAAGTAACCGTCGTGTTGCTCATAGAGTTCACCCCAGTCTATGCTCGCCAGAACGTTCGCGTAGGTATCCACTTGCGCACCAGCCGGCATGATCCAGAGGCCACCATCGTCGTGTCCAACACCAGGCGACTCGAAGATGAACTTGTCGACTTCCGGGGCTTGGCCAGTGGCTAGGTACTCACCAACGAAGTCGACCACTCCGGGGACGATACTCGAAGGCCTTGGTAGGTCGAACGTATCGAGGCCAGGTGCTTCTAGATCGAAGTCCACAGCAAGCACACGACGGCCACGTTGCGCCAGCTCTGCGGCAACATTGGCGAGCGCCATGCTTCTTCCCACCCCCCCTTTGAAGGAGTAGAACGTCGTCACGTACATTGGAATCAGGCCGCCCTCGGAAGGCCCGCTGGTCGAAGCCAGAAGTTTTCCTGCTCTTGGCGTAACCGGTCGGTGACGACCAGTTTTTGAAACGCTTTGTCGGAGACACCTGCTGGCCGAGCGGGCTCGGCCCCTTGTGGCGACAGGCGCTGGAGAATTGCCATCACCAACGGAATTCGGACTAGGCGCAAGTAAAAGTCGTTCGCCCTGTTCTGGATCAAGGCACCGGTTTCCCAGCGGCCTAAGGTAGCCTCGCCGAGGCCGCTGACCTTGGCGAAGGCAGATCTCGTCATGCCAAAGCGTTCCCGGACCTCGCGCACCTCAGCCGGAGTCAAAACCCCGAGGTGTCGACACACCGCTTCATGCTGGATTTGCTCCCCTTCGTGGTCCACAAACTCGAAGTCGCAGGCTGTGCAACGTCGGACGGGCAGGTGGACCCGAAGCGTGACCGCTCCCTCGCCGGAGCCGTATTCAAATGTATCGGTATGCTGGAACGTCTCAACCGACTTGCAATCGCACAGCGGGCATACGAGGTCGTCGGTAGCAATACCAACTGAAGACCGAGTCTTGCTCTTGAGTTTCATGATCTGTCGCCCTCCCACGTTTGCTCGGAGTAGTGGAAACTTCGCCCGATGATTCTCGCAGACACAACTTGTAACTTCACGTACAGTTCAGGCAAGCCCGATCCGAGATCAATTTTCATGACATAGCCCTTGGTGCCCGGTGGCTTTTGAAGGTCGATCACTTCCACTTCTTCGCCAGCCTCCAGCCTCGAGGCAATGAACTCCCAAGCCGTGGCGTCCGTGAAGTGAGTGTCCAAGACCCCGTTTGGGTTGCGAACCTGAGTCGGATGCCACTTAGTGGGCCGACCGGTCGTGAAGGCTTTGGAGCGACTTCTCGAACGCCGCGCAAGGACAACCAAGTGCTTCCTTGTGGCCGCATTAATGCGTAGGCGGCGCTTCCGAGGAGTATCGGATGCGCTCATCGCCAACAAGACCAATCATATGATTGTT
>LXNJ01000694.1_pt1 | contig 22234 bp, 17 predicted proteins | sample 809081 | NCBI WGS metagenome assembly LXNJ01 (sample SAMN04870510, study PRJNA318959) | sponge metagenome | biome: sponge; feature: marine sponge reef; material: water | host: Petrosia ficiformis | place: Greece: Milos, Mediterranean Sea | collected 2013-05-29 | depth 5-7 m | reverse complement strand
TTTTCGTCTCGTTTGGAAGTGAAGCCGGAAAAGAGTTGCACCCGGCGCTTTTCGGGCGCAGTCAGGGGACAAGGACACGGCGAAAAACTGCCGCTAACCGAAAAGATGTTGATGGACAAGCCGAAAAAATCGAAGAGTTGCCGAAAAAAGAAGTTTATTCCGAAAACTCCTCACCTGTAAACGAAAACATCGTAATTCGCCAGGATGGGATACATCCGGCCATTCTCGGTGTACTTGAGGCTCTGCCCAAGGACGGCCAGTCGTGGACGAATGCAGAGCGGGAGAAGCTCAAGGTAGCTTTCGATTCGCTCCTCGATCTGACCTACCCAACTATTGATGACAGCAACGCCCGGATGCTCTGACAGTGGAGGCCCGAGGCATGATCTGCACCATAGTTCCGTGCACAGCATGCCAGAGCCGCGTTAGACTGCTGATATGAGTGATATTCGTGTTGCCGTCCTTGTTGCGAGCGATTCAGGCGCTGCCGGAGACAGGGCAGACCGAAGCGGAAAGTTAATTGAAGAATTGGTGACCGCAGCGGGCTGGATCGCATCCGAAAAGGTCATCACGCCGGATGATCGAGCGGTTATTGCCGCCCAACTGAGCTCCTGGGCGGATGGCGGCGACGTTGAGCTCATTGTGACAACGGGGGGTACAGGCGTCGGGCCAAGGGACGTGACTCCTGAGGCGACACTCGATGTGGTGGATCGTCTCGTGCCCGGCATGGCGGAACAGATGCGCGGGCAGACCGTCTCACAGACGGCGATGGCTATGACATCTCGACAGGTCGTGGGCATTCGCGGGCAGACTCTCATCGTGAATTTCCCCGGCAGCCCGAAGGCTGTGCAGGAGTGCATGGACGTTCTAATGCCTGTGCTGCCGCACGTTCTTGAGGTGCTGGCGCAGCCCCGCACGGACGAGCACCCGACGCAGCAGGCGTAACCGCTCCGGTGAAGGTCCACGTCGTCACACTCTTCCCCGGCCTCTTTCCCGGCCCGCTTGGTGAGAGCATTATTGGGCGGGCGCTGGGCAGCGGCGTCGTTGAGCTGTGTCTGCACAATCTGCGCGATCATGGCGAGGGGCCGCACAGGGTGGTTGATGATACGGCGTTCGGCGGCGGCCCGGGCATGGTGCTGAAAGCAGGCCCTCTTGCCGCATCCATTGAGGAAGCCCGCCACGGGATAGGTGCGGGCAGTGAGAGCGAATCACAGGTTGTCTTGATGGACCCGCAAGGAGAGCGTCTGACACAGACCGTGGTGGATCGATTTGCCGGTCTGGACGACATGATTATCGTTTCAGGACGGTATGAGGGAATCGACGAGCGGGTCCGCCAACGGCTCATCACGCACGAGATTTCTATCGGCGACTATGTGCTCACGGGCGGAGAGCTTCCTGCCATGGTCTTCATCGAGGCCGTCGCGCGTCGAGTGCCCGGGGTCCTTGGGGGAGAAGAGTCCGGCAAGGCCGACTCATTCGCGTCCGGGCTTCTGCAGCATGCGCAGTACACTCGGCCGGCGGTGTGGGAGGATGAGGCTGTGCCGGAGATTCTGCTATCCGGCGATCATGCTCGAGTGGATCGCTGGCGTAGGGAGCAATCGTTGCTGCGGACGCTGCAGAGGAGGCCGGACCTGTTGGAGACGGCAGCTCTTTCTGATGCTGATGTGTTGTTCTTGAGGGAGAAGGGTTGGAGCGGCAAGCGGGGTTAGATTTTGCTATTGGGCGGCGCTTGGTCGTATACTCACTAATGCTGTCGCCGATGCTGAATGCGGGCGGCGCCCCAAACTATTTGGAGTAGTTACATATTGTCATGCGTTTCCGTGCGCGGAAACACTTATGAAAGGCGCTTGAATCATGGACGTCGGCCATCTGCTGACCTCAATTCCCAAGCAGCATCGTTATCAGCACGTTCGCCCGGGCGACACCGTCCGTGTGTACTACCGGGTTGTTGAGGGCGAGCGCGTTCGCACGCAGCAGCTTCAGGGCGTGGTCATGTGGATGACCCGGAGCGGCCCGAACGCAAACATCACCATCCGTCGTGTGATCCAGGGAGTCGGCGTTGAGCGCACATTCCTGCTCAACTCGCCTCGTCTTGAGCGCATTGATGTTGTCCGGCAGGGTAAGGTTCGCCGCGCCCGCCTGTACTACCAGCGTGGCCGTACCGGCCGCCGCGCCCGCATCAAGACCGGTACGCGCGCCCGCCGCATCATCGAGGAGAGTCCGGTGCTTGAGGCTGACGTTCCGGTTGCTGTGGCCGAGGATGACGTGGTTGAAGAAGAGGTTGAGGACGAGGCCGTTGCGGCTGAGGATGACGTGGTAGCGGAGGCGGAGGAGGAAGCCGAGGCATCGGCAGAATCCGAAGAGGCTCCTGAGGCGTCAGAGGCTGCGGAATCCGAGGAATCGTCCGATAACAGTGAGACCACAGATTCTGAGGACAAGCAGAGCTAGAGTCTCTCACGGGGCAGTTGGCGTATTGCTCATCCGCCTCCGATCTCGTTGTATGTCAGTACCTTCATTGCGCATGGCCAATCGTAGGATTCTACCGGCCATCATCGTTGCGATCGCCATCACTTTTGCCTTTATCCTGCAAGGCTGCTCGGAACCCGATCCGACGCCCACACCTGTTTCCGTAGCCGAAGAGACGGTCGTCCCACGTTTTGACAGCTCCGTGACTGTCACGGGCGTCATTGATGGGGATACTGTGGATGTATGCTGCCCGGAGGCGCGGGTTCGCCTGCTTGGCATCGACTCCCCGGAGAGGGATGAACCGCTGTTTGACGAGGCGACGGCGTTTGCGGAGCAGCTTGCCGACGGGCAGAGTGTTCGCCTTGAGAAATGCGTGGAGGAGGCTGACCGGTATGGCCGACTGCTGCGACATATCTTCGTCGATGAGACGCACGTCAATCGGGAGATGGTATCCGCAGGCCTCGCCACGGCCTATGAATTCTCGCTCGAACTCAACCCGTGCTATGTCGCCGAGCTGCGGGCGGACCAAGCCGCGGCACAGTCGGCCGACCTTGGCATGTGGGAATAGCCTGTCAACGACCCTCACTGAGCGCGCGGAGTGGGCGTAGTGGCATATGCGCAAGTAGCGGTTAACGCGCCGGGCGCGGGGCGGCGTTCTTACAGCTACTCCATACCGGATGAGCTTGCCGATCGTGTGCGCGTCGGACATGGGGTGATCGTCCCGTTCGGTCGGCACACGTTCCAGGGAATCGTGCTTGAGATTACAGACGAGCCTGGGTATTCACGAACGCGGCCTATTGAGTCGCTTGTCGCAGACGATCCGGTTATCGCGGAGCCGCTCATCGGCCTCGGCGAGTGGATGGCAACTTACTATCACACCGATCTCTATACGGCCTACCGTCCCATGCTGCCGCCGGCGTTCGAACAACGGCAGACGATTATCGTGCGCGTGACGGAGTCGGGTCAGGACGCGATCGAGAGCGTTTCGCCTCGGCGCGCGGAAATACTGGATTTCGTTCTGGACGCAGGAGAGACGACGACCGCCGCCATCCGTGACGAGTTTGGGGCGCGGGCGGCCCGCGACGTGGCGGCGTTGACGGGCAGGGGCTATCTCGACGCATCTGAAGTATGGGAGGGGCCGCGCATCTCTCCTCGCATGGATGTTTTTGTCGAGGCGGCCATCGCCCATGAACAACTGATGTTTACGGCAGAGGAGCTGCGGGCGTCGGGGGCGTTTCGGCAAGCGGACGCGTTGGAGGCGCTTGCCGCTAACCCGGGTGGGAGCCTTTCGGATCTGCGCCGTGTTTCCGGGGCGTCGCGCAGGTCTTGGGATGCACTTGCGGAGGCGGGTGTTATCACGCTGGAGCAACGCGAGACGCGGCGTGATCCGCTTGCTGCGCGCGCCGGTTCTTCACCCATGCCCGATCTCCAACTCACTCCTCACCAGAAGGACGCTCTGAATCACGTGACGGCGAGCATCGACGCCGATGATTCCGACGTTTATCTACTGCACGGCGTGACGGGGAGCGGCAAGACTGAGGTGTACCTGCAAGCGTTTCGCCGAGTCATCGAGAAGGGCAGGCGGGGCATCATGCTCGTGCCGGAGATCGCGCTGACGCCGCAGACAATCGGTCGGTTCTGGGAACGATTTCCGGGTCGCGTCGCCGTCCTCCATAGCGGGCTGACGCTGCGGGAGCGGTATGACGAATGGCGGAGTATCGCTGAGGGGCAGTTCGACATCGTGATCGGCTCGCGGAGCGCTGCGCTCGCTCCGATGCCGGACGTTGGCCTGATTGTCGTGGACGAAGAGCAAGAGTGGACGTATAAGCAGGAGTCGCCCACGCCCCGCTACCACGCACGGGACGTTGCTATTGAAAGGGCGCGACGCACGGGGGCGGTTGTGGTGCTCGGCAGCGCGACGCCGGACGTGGGCTCGATGTACGCCGCGCTCAGGAATGAGATCACTCTGCTGGAACTCCCTGGGCGGATTACGGCTGCTCAGGACGACGGTGGCACTGGATGGACAGAGCGGCCGTTGGCGGACGTGGACATCGTGGATCTACGGCAGGAGCTGATGGAGGGCAACCGCAGCATCTTTTCCCGGGCTCTGAGAGAGGCGATGACCAACGCGCTGGAGCGGGGCGAGCAGGCAATCCTGTTTGTGAATCGGCGCGGGGCGGGGCAGGCGGTGCAGTGCCGGGCGTGCGGCCACACGATGCGGTGCCGCCGTTGTACGACGGTGATGACGTATCACGTGGACGAGAGGATTGTTTGCCATTTATGCGGCGATAGTCGACGCTCCCCCACGCGCTGTCCGCGCTGCCGACGCAATACCATTCGGGCCATCGGTGTTGGCACCGAGCGAGTGGCGGCGGAGGCGGAAGCCGCGTTTCCGGGCGCGCGTGTGATTCGATGGGACCGCGATGCGGTGGCCGAGGCTCGGGGACATGAGCCGATCCTCGGAGAGTTTGCGAATGGTCGGGCGGATATCCTTGTCGGCACGCAGATGATCGCCAAGGGACTTGATCTCCCGGGCGTCACGGTGGTTGGTGTAGTGAACGCGGACATCGGACTGCACGCGCCGGATTTTCGCGCTTCGGAGAGGGTATTCCAGCTACTGTGCCAGGTGGCAGGCAGGGCGGGGAGAGGCCATGCGCCGGGTCGCGTCATTGTGCAGACCTATGAGCCAGAGAACCAGGCGATACAGGCCGCGGCAGCACAGGATTATCGGCAGTTTTACTTGGAGGAGACGCAATTCCGGAGGCAGCTTCGCTACCCGCCGTACAGTCGTATGGCACGGCTGACGTGCGCCCGGGTATCGCGGCGAGACGCGCAGTCGGCGGCAGAGCAGCTGGCGCGGGCGCTGCGCGCTGAGATACGCGCCCGGGGAATTATGAACACGCGTGTGATCGGCCCTGCGCCGGCTGCCTGGGAGCGAGTGCGCGGGCGGTATCGGTGGCAGATCATGATCGTTGCCGATGAGCCGACGGAGTTGCTCGAGACCGTGGCGTTGCCCCCCGGCTGGACGGTGGACGTTGATCCGATGAGCGGGGGCTAGCCCCTCAACCCTCCACTGTTGTGTTGCGGCTGTGAACCGCGCCGCTATACGCTCACGTAAGCAAGAGGTCAATTGACGGAGGAAAACGATCGGATGGAACCCAGGATCAGCATTATCACTCTCGGCGTCTCGGATCTGGCGCGCTCGACGGAATTCTACCGGGACGGACTTGGATTCCCGGTGCATGAGGCGGGCGGGGATGAGATTACGTTCTTTGAGATGAGCGGTATGATGCTTTCGCTCTATTCACGTGACGACCTTGCCGATGATGCCCAAATGCCGGAGCAGAAGGGTAGTCCCCAACCGGCGATGCACGGGTTCACCATCGCGCACAACGTGGCGTCGCGGGAGGAAGTCGATGCTGTTCTGCGACTTGCGGAGTCGGCGGGGGCGCGCATCGCCAAGCCCGCGCACGAAACTTTTTGGGGCGGTTACGGCGGGTACTTTGCGGACCCGGACGGATTCCTGTGGGAGGTGGCGACCGGCGCCGGCTTAACAGTTGATCCGAGTGAGTAAGTCGAGCGCTATGGCATAGCATCAACAATTGGGGTGAATCATGTTTTATGAACTCCGGCAGTACGAGGCGCACACATCGCGGATGAACGACCTGATCGACAGGTTCGCGAACGTGACCACCGGCATGTTTGAGCGGCACGGGTTCCGGGCGGTTGGGTATTGGCGCGAGGAGGTGGGGATTCCACATCGGGTGATCTATCTGCTTGCGTGGGAGAGCTGGGAGGAGCGGGAGAAGGCGTGGGCTGCGTTCTACGCGGATCCCGAATGGCCGAAGTCGAGGGAAACCTACGGCGAGACGGTTCGCCACATGACGAACCACATCCTGGAACCGCTGCCGTTCTCGCCACTGCCGTAGGTAGCTGCGCTGCGCGGCGTTACTATGCGCGGCAGGGCAATGAGTGATAGATTCCCGCCTGCTTGGGGGAAATGGTGGCTACGTCAGGAGATGATGGAGCGGCGGCGGTTGGTGTAGTAGTCCACTACGATGTATTCGCCGAGCCGTTCCGGGGACGTGTAGAAGACGCGGCCCTTGTTGATCCGAGTGATCTGATCCACGAATTCCATCAGGTACGGGTTCTGCTCCAGCATGAACGTGTTGATGGAGATGCCGGCCCGCGTGGTGCGCGACACTTCTTTCAGCGTTTCCTGGATTGTGCGCGGGCTCGGCGGGTATTGCAGGAAGATGCGGCCATTCTCGATGTGGGCCGTCGGCTCACCGTCTGAGACCATGATGATTTGCTTGTTGCCGCCCGCGTGGCGCGCCAGCAGTTTCTGGGCCACAACCAGGCCGTGCTGGATGTTGGTGTACGGCTCGAACTCGTCCCAGCTCAGGTAGGCCAGCGTCTCCGGCTTCATCTCTCGCGCGTAGGTTGAGAAACCCACGACGTAGAGGCTGTCGCGGCTGAACTGCGTCCTGATCAGCGTATCCAGCGCCAGGGCGACCTTCTTTGCCGTCACAAAGTTGCCGCGCATCGCCATGGACAGGCTGAGGTCGATCAACAGCACCGTGGATGCCTGCGCCATGTCTTCGGTCTCGCGCACCTGGAAATCGTCCGCCTCCAGACGTACCGGTACGCTTTGGCCGCTGCGCATGACCGCCGACTGCACGGTGCGGCGAAGATCGACGTTGAACTCGTCGCCGTATTGATAGGGGCGTGTGGCCTCCGTTGGTTCGCCTCCACGGCCACGGATGCGGGCGTTGTGACGGCCGGTGTACGTTCTCCTCAGGTAGCCGAATATCTCAGCGAGCGCTTTCTCGCCGATCTTGCGGATGCCGCGCGCGGTGAACTCATGCGAGCCGTCATCCGATTCCCGCAGCAGACCTTCCTCGACGGCGTGTTCGGCCAGCTGGCGCAGGCGTTCAAGGGATTGTTCCGCGTCTTCTCCCAGGATTTCACTGACCTGCTCCGGGTCAACCTGGTCGATACTGCCGCCGCCGTAGAGGGCGCGCTTGAGGTCGTCCTCAAGGTTGTCCATGCGGTTCAGTTCGTCCATCAGGTTGAGGGCGTCCTGCAGCGCGACGGGCTCATTGCCGCTGAACCGGAATTGGCGCCCGAACTCACCGCCGACTCGCAGCATGTCCAGGTTGGCCTGCAGCTCTGACATCTGTTGGCCGAGCTCCGGGTTGTCCAGCATTCCGGAGATCATGTCCTGCAGCTGTTGGCGTTGAGTCGGCGAGAGGCTGCTCATCAACGACTGCGATTGCGCGGCCTGGTCCTGGAGTTGGTCGATGAGCTGCTCGATGTCCTGTGGCGGAGAATCGCCGAACGCGCCGCCCCATCGCTCCATGAACTCGTCGAAGCCCGTGTCCTCGTCGCCGCGGATATGCCGCTGCAACATGCTGTTGAGTTCGTTCATCATCTGCGCGGCGGCGTCGAGGTCCTGCTGCGTGATGTTTTCAAGATTCTCGCGGAGGTCAGAGAATTGCCGGTCGACGAATTGCTGTTGGATAAGGCTCTTTAGCTCCTCGAACAGCCGCTGCGCCTCCGGTTCCATGAATTCGTAGTCATTGAGATCACGAACGGCGTCACCGAGGTTGTCGGGCAGGGCGTTCAGGGTTGCCTCATTCCTTTGCGCCATGTCCTTGACGCGTTCGGCGAGGCGGGCGGCGGTTTCAGGATCTATGCCGGCCGGGGGATTCTCAATCGCCGCCTCAGCGGCCGCTACACGCTCGGCAATTCCTTGCCGTTCCGTTTCGATGACCTTTTTGAGCCTGTCGCGGAGATTGTCCAAGATGCTGCCGAGGTCGTGTTTGCGGAGGATTTCCTGTCTCTGTTCGCGCAGGCGGCGGAGCATGTCGTCCATTCCCTGCACATCGACTTCACTGTCACGAGGATGCGTGCCCCGTCGCATGATTGACCGGAGGGACGAGTCGACGTCCCCGCGGGCGAGGACATCGTTCATCAATTCGTTCAGCAGGGCCTCATCAGCCGCCTCTGACAGAAGCTGTGTGCCGTCCCAACGAGAGAACCGAAAGTTTGGGGCCACGGAGCCGCCTCAGCCGCGATAGCGGTAGCCACCCTCGTGCTTGTCCTTGTTGATCTTCCTGCTGAGATGCAGTCCGTCCAGCACGAACTCCACGACCGACGCCTGCGCCGCTACCGAGCGCTTCACGCCAAGTCGATTGGCCGCGTCTTTCAACTCCGGCAGATCCTTGAGCCAGCCGGACAGGTCTTTGGACGGAATCATGTCGCCCGTGTCGATGGACAGGCCCTCGTCAAAGCGGCGAATGATGGCATCGAACTCATTGACGGAGAAGTGGTTGTTGAAGGTGTTCAGAACGGCGCGCTTGGTCAAGTCCTCGATGATTCGGGGCTCGCGGCCCTCTTCCACGCTCTCCAACTCAACCTTGCCCGCCGTGGATGTGAGGAAGTACGCCATATCACTGACGCGCGGCACGGCCTCCTTCTCCTTGAGACGGAGGGCACGACGCACGGCGTTGGAGGAGATGGTCTCATAGTTGCCAATAGATACGCGCACGCTGACGCCGGAGCGCTGGTTCACGTCGCCGCTCTTGCGAGCAAGATTCGTGAACTCGGCTACGACCTCTTTCATGTAGTTTGGCATGTTTAGCGTCACGCCCACGTCCGCAATGGGCTCTCGCTCCGCGTCCATGATCTCAATCTCATGCTCAAGCGTCTTTGGATAGTGGGTGCGAATCTGCGCGCCAAAGCGGTCCTTGAGGGGGGTGATGATTCGTCCGCGGTTGGTGTAGTCCTCAGGGTTCGCGCTCGCAATCAGGAACAGATCCAGCGGGAGCTGCACCTTGTAGCCCTTAATCTGAACGTCGCGCTCTTCCATGATGTTGAACATGCCAACCTGAATGCGCTCCGAGAGGTCGGGCAGCTCATTGATGCAGAAGATGCCGCGGTTGGTCCGGGGAATCAGGCCGTAGTGAATAGTGAATTCGTCCGAGAGATAGCGTCCCTCCGCCACCTTGATGGGGTCGACCTCGCCGATGAGGTCCGCAATGGTGATGTCCGGCGTGGCGAGCTTTTCACCGTACCTGCGTTCGCGGGGCAGCCACGCGATGGGCGCGGCGTCGCCCTCCGCCTCTACGCGCGCAAGGCAGGAGCTGCAGGTGGGAACGTAAGGGCTGTCATTGATCTCACAGCCCTCGATGACTGGCACTTCGGGATCAAGGAGGCCGACGAGGGCGCGGATGATGCGTGTCTTTGCCTGCCCCCGCTCGCCAAGCAGGATGATGTCCTGACCGGAGAGGATGGCGTTCTCGATCTGCGGCAGAACCGTTTCTTCATAGCCAACGATGCCGGGGAACAGTTCCTCGCCGGAGCGAATCCGCCCCACGAGGTTCTTGCGAAGCTCGTCCTTGACATTCAGGACGCGGTATTCGCTCTGCCGCAATTCGCCAATCGTCTTTGCCTGGGTCATTGTCCGCCTCCCCCGCCTCGTGATCCGCGCCACCCGCCGTTTGGCGCGCGTCGTCTCATTGTCCGTTCGCCGTTCGAGCGTGTCAATTTGGCATCAATCCGCCTTACTATTGACGCACGACGGAAACGAGAGGTGATTCGTGGCCCTATTACTTACCGAACAGGACGTTCGAGACCTTGCGTCGATGGAGGACGCGATCGGAGCGCTAGAGAGTGCCCACAAGAGCCAGGGGGCGGGCAGGGCAGTTAATGACCCGCGCCGCCGTCTCCGCGCTCCGTACGGCGCTGTCGCAATCATGCCGGGTGGTGACGCCGAGACGGGCTTCCTGGGATTCAAGACGGCGTTTTACGCTGCCGGGGCCGTTCACGTCCTTCTGTATGACATGAACGAACGCAGACTTGCGGCGATCGTTCAGGCGAACTGGCTTGGCACCCTGCGCACCGGGGCAGCGAGCGGCGTGGCGACAAAGTACATGGCGCGCGAAGACGCCGGGCAAACTGTGGGCATTATTGGTACCGGCACACAGGCTCGGACGCAGGTCACGGCCGTTTGCGCCGTCAGAAATGTGTCGCGCGTGCTGGCTTATGGGCGGGATGAAAACCGACGACAGGCGTTCGCGGAGAGCATCAGTGAGCGGGCGGCGGTGCCCGTAGAGCCCGTGGACAACCCGCAAACCGCCGGCGAGGCGGACATTGTGATAGTGGCGACGAACGCATCGTCACCAGTGTTGGAGGGCGCGTGGCTCAAGGCGGGGGCGCATGTGAATGCCATCGGATCTAACTCGCTACTCCGCCGTGAGATTGATATGGAGGCTGTCACGAGGGCGGATGCCATCGTGGTTGATGACCGTGAGCAGACTGCGCTGGAGAGCGGCGACCTGCAGGAGCCCATCGAGCGCGGAATCGTTGATCTGGCGCGACTGCCGGAGCTTGGGGACGTAGTGGCAGGCGGGGAGTCCGTTCGCCGTTCCGACAATGACATTACGCTGTTTGAGTCGCACGGTATCGGGTTGTGGGATGTTGCGCTCGCGACACATGTTTACCGGGCGGCGGTGGAGCAGGGAAGAGGGAGCGAGGTAGATATCTAGGGTTGCTTCTCCCACTACACTGAATACGTAGGGAGCACTGCCCCAAGCCGATAAGGAGAATGGAGATGATGCAAACCGAAGCGGAAATCTTGATGTACGCGACGACGTGGTGCCCCGACTGCGCGCGCTCCAAGCGCCTGCTTGACAAGCACAACGTCAAGTACACCTGGATCAACATTGAAGAGGTCCCGGAGGCGGCGGATACCGTGCGCCATCTCAACAACGGGATGCAGGTTGTTCCGACCATCGTGCTGCCCGGGGGCAAGGTTCTAGCCGAGCCGTCCGACAAGGAGCTCAGCGCTGCTCTCGGACTGAACTAATCACATACAGTGGCGAAACTCGCTGCCAAGACATACCTGACCCCTATTCTGCTGCTGGCGGTTCTGGCTATCGGCGTCGGGCTGTTTGCCGCGTGCGCGGAGCCTCAGCCGGTCACTGATGCCGAGGCTGCCGAAATCAAGTCGGCGCTGGATGGTCGTTCATTCCGTCAATTCGACCCGGGGGTGGACGACAGCCCCCGGAGAGGGGCCATCATCGATTTCTTTGATGGCGTTGAGGTGTGGGCACAGTACGCGGAAGGGGATTACGCGATCGATGAGTGGCGGATTTACGCGCCGGATTACCGCATCGAGAAGTCCGGCGATCTCTCCGACATCACGATTTACCTGGAGAACCCGAGGTCAGAGCGCATCTTGACCGAGCCGTGCGAGGACTGCATTTCAATGGAGGGTTTTTCTATCTCCATCCGCGACGCTCTTGATGAGGACGACATCCGTTTCCGCATAAATGATCCGGATGGAGTGCTGCCGTCTCCGTTCCCCGTGTTTACGTCGTGGACGCGGTTTGACGAGGACGAGTATTTCGAGTGATCTGCGGTCTTATTGTGCAACGCCCTCGCTAGGGCAGGAGTTATTCGTACCAGCCGGACCCAAAGATGTAGCCATCGTGGAGAACGGCCCACGTGTGCTTGCGGGAGTCCTCGCCGGTATCAGGGTTGAGGAATCGGTAGTCGACCCACCGGCCGTTCTCTGTTGCTGTCAACAGGTCATTGCCATAGAAGTAGCCCGTTGAATCCGAGAGTTGGGCGGCATCACTGTCGCGGACTTCGGGATTGAAATGGCCACTGAGCCGGCGCGACTCAGTGTCAATGACAAACACGTACCATGGGCCGTCCACGCTCACCGGGTCGTTGTAGTAGTTGAGCGTCGCGTCAAGGCCGGAGGAGTCGTACAGGTTCATTGCCTGTTGAACGAGCGCCTGCGTGTACGCCGGTTGTTCCGACTTACGCGGGCCGTCCTCATACCATCCGGAGCCGAAGATCAATCCGTCATGGGTAACGAGCCATGAGTGTTTCGTTTGCGAGCTGCCGGTAGCCGGGTTGAAGAACGTATAGACGGACCATTCGCCGTCTTCATCCGCGTCATCGGCCACTATCCGGCCTGACGGGTAGCCGTTCGCGCCGATGACATCGACGAGCGGCACGCCAACGAGATCCTGGCTTGCGCCGTGAGCGATGAGGCGTCCACTTTCATCTGCGATGAACATGTACCACTGGCCATCAACACTGACAGGGTCGTTGTAATAGTCAACGAGCACATCGCGGCCCGAAGCCTCGTAGAGATTTATGGCTTGACGGACATACTCCTGTGTGAAGGCGGGTTGATCTGACCTGCGCGGAGCGGCTTCGTACCAGCCTGACGCGAAGCTCAATCCATCGTGCACAACCGTCCACGTGTGCTTAAGTTCGAGGCCTCCAACAGGATTGTTGAGCAAGTAGTCCGTCCAGGCTCCGTCCTCGGACTTCGTATCCGCGATCATGCGTCCGAATGGATAGCCGTTCTCTCCGATCCCTTCGGGGCTGTAGTTTCCGATATTACTTGGGGTGACGGCATGAGTCAGAAGATAGCCCTCACGGTCAATGATGACCATATACCACTGCCCGATGGTGCTCTCCATGGAGTTGTAATAGTCGACAGTCTCATCGAGTCCGTCGGCCTCATAACGGTCAATGGCCGCCTGCACATATGCCTGTGTGTATGCCGCAGGCTGACTCCTGGGCGCATCGAGGGTCGCTACATCGTCTGCCTGTTGCTCAGCGCAGCCAAAGGACAACGCCAGCATTCCCAACATGAGGAGCAGAAGCATAGACAGCGCACCGCGCGCTGTGAGTCTGGAGACGGCGAAACGGAAAGGGGTTGAATAGGTCATTGAGGGTGTCCTTCCGCAAACCGGAGTTCACATTACATCTGTGAATAGTCTAGCGGCTATGATTCCTCGTACCAGCCTGACGCGAAGATGTATCCGTCGTGCAGGACTGCCCACGTGTGCTTGAGTTGTTCTTCTCCACTATCAGGGTTCGTGATAACGTACTGGACCCAGCTGCCCTCTTCCGTCGCCCCAAGCAGATCATCTCCGTAGAAGTATCCCGTGGAGTCGACCCGTAGGGCGGGGTCGCGATCACGCAGATCAGGATTGAAGTGGCCGATGGTGCGGCCTGACTCAGTGTCGACGATGAACGCGTACCATTGCTCGTCCACGCTATCCACGCTGTTGTAGTACTCGAGCGCTGCCGGCAAGCCTGAAGCGTCATAGAGGCCTATCGCCAGCCTCACAGTGTCCTGCGTGTATTGGGGCTGATCCGACTTGGACCTCTCACCACTCGACCAGGAGGATGAGCCGAAAATCAGGCCCTCGTGTTCGACGACCCAAAGGTGCTTGAGTTCGACTCTCCCCAAGAAGCCCGCAGCGAGGTAATCGATCTGGATGCCCTCTGGGCTGGCGCCGTCGATCACCATCTGCCCGGCAGGGTAGTGGTTATGGCCTTTGAACTCGGAGTCGTGAACACCAACCCAGGACGGGAATGCCGCCATGGAAACGATGTAGCCACCTTCATCGAGGATAAACACGTGCCAATCGTCGTCCAGGCTCTCGTCCGAGTTGTAGAAAGCGATGACCTCTTCGCGTCCATCTCTTGCGTGGCGATCGATGGCCTGCTGGACCAGCGCCTGGGCGTACGCCAGGGGTTGATCCTTTGACACGGTGATTTCGGCTTCTTCAGGTTCGGCGGTCGCCGTGGCGACAACGACATCCGGCTCGCTTTCCACCGTTGGCTCCGGGGATTCACTGGAGCAGGACGCCACAAGAATAGCAGCCGCAGCCAGAACAATGATCAAGATTGGTACAGGAAGGAGCTGAGCGATCCGCCTCGGGGCAGTGTATGGAGTAAGAGACATCATCTTCACCATTGATCTCCGGTTGGTTGTGGGCTGGCTAAACGAGTGCCTATGGAACGCGCCGCGACAATGCCATTGTACGACGGGCCGCGCCTATTGAGACTCCGCAAGTATGCCAATCTCAATAAAGTTGACACCCCTAACGCGCTTTGGTAAATGTGGGACATTCCACTAATTGGCGCGCGAGAACGCATAGATTGAAATGATACTTAGTATCATGGAAATGCTGTTCTCCAGTCTGCTTGATTCAGTGGGAACCGATTTACTCAAATAGCGACCAAAGTCCAGCAAGAGATGAGATGACATAAGCGTAAATGATATGAGACTGAATATCAGAAACACGGCAGCCAATAGTGGCGTGTCGTGGCCGTTGTAGTTACACCGACATTTCGGTAAAGGAGAGGGAATGAAGACTAGTTCAACACGAAGGCGGAGTCCGGCGAAGGCGCTGAGTCTCTTGCTGTTAACTCTCGCGCTTGCGATGGTCCTGGCCGTTGCAGCTTGCGAGAGCGACGATGATCCCACGGCGACACCCAGTTCAGGCGGGTCGGATTCGGCCACGGAGCAATCCTCCAGCAGCACTGACAACACCGTAAGCGACAGCACGCAGACCGATTCCTCCGGGGATTCCGGGATGGACGGCGATCCGCTTGCTGTGGTCACGACGACCAATATCGTCGCCGACTGGGTCAGGAACGTTGGAGGGGATCGGGTGGAGGTAATGAGCCTGCTGCCCGTTGGCGGCGACCCGCATACCTACCAGCCCGGCGCGCGGGATGTGGCGAACATCGTGGATGCCGATCTCGTCCTGACTGTTGGTCTTGGGCTTGAGGGCGCGTGGCTTGAGGAGTTGATCCACAACGCGAGCGCCGATGAGTCGCGCATTGTCGCCCTCGCCGGCGCTGTTAACCCGATTGAATTCGCGGAGACCGGCGGCCACGATGAGGAAGAAGAGGAGATGGGCCATGAAGAACTCACGGGCCGACTTCTTATCTCCGATGGCGAACTTCCTGCGCTATCCGTCCTGGACCTCACGACTGAACAGCTTGACCAGTTGAGTCTTCCGGTGGCGGCTCCGGGCGCAACCCTCTATACGAGCCCAAGCGGACGCTTTGCCTTTGCTCTCGCCCGCGGCGCCGGAGATGATGCCGCTGCTGATGACCGCGTCCACATTTTCGATGGCGGCGTTTACCTTGAGGAACACGACGGCCACCTTGATCTGGTCACGGAACCCGTTTCGCAGCTAACCGTGGGAACCACTGACAACCGGCCCATCCACTTCAGCCGCCACAGCGGTTGGACGGCAATCTTCCATGACGGGTCGGGCCGGATTGCCCTCTTCGAGGAACACGACCTCGAGGAAGAACTCAACGAGTACGAACCGGTGTGGCTGGAAGCCGGCCTGCAGCAAGGCGCGGGCATCGCGCTGGGCGAAGGGTACGTCATGGTGACCAGCAACAACCCCGAATATCCGGACACCGCCTCAAGCAGCCTCCCTCTTGGCGCTGAGGTGTGGACGCTCGACGGTGAAGTCGTCTTTGACGAACCGGCCCGCGCCTGCCCCGCGCTTCAGGGCGAGGCATCCAATGCTCACGGTATTGGTTTTGGTTGCGCCGGCGGCGTGCTGTTCATCGAGGGACATGATGGCGAGTACGAGTACGAGTTCGTCGAGAACCCTGCTGACATGAACGCAGCGGCACGCATTGGCACACTGTGGGGCCATGGGGATACCGAAGTCCTCTTTGGTACAGCCTCGTACACGCATGACGGTGAATCAGTGTACGACGGTTTGTGGCTGATAGACGTCGAGGGTGGCGAGATGACCCGGGTTCTGCCTCCACAGGAGGAGAAGCGCGTGTTGAACGCAGCGTTTGACGGCCACGGCGAGGAACTGTTCGTGTTGACATACGATGGCGTGCTTAATGTCATCGACGTCGAGCACGGAGAGGTTGAGGAGACCTACGAATTGGTCGAAGCGTTTGATGCCGACACGTCCCCATCCTTCATCGTCGTCGGTGAACTCCTCTACCTGTCCGACAGGGTTGGCGGCCGAATCATCGAGTTCAGCCTTGAAGAGGGCGAGATTGAGCGTGATTGGGCCATCAGCGGCGAGCCCCGCAGCCTGGCGTTTGTCGGATTGGGCGTGGAAGAGAGCGAAGATGAGAGCGTCGACCATGGCCACGGGCCGCTCGATCCGCACTTCTGGTTCGACCCGAATCGCGTCAGGGACGCCGTCATTGACATAGCCACTCGCCTGGCCATCATGGATCCGGCCGGCGCGGAAACCTACACTGCCAACGCTACTGCGTACGTGGCGCAGCTTGAAGAGCTCCACGGGTGGACGGAGCAGCAGGTGGCGGAAATCCCAGTCGAAAACCGCATCCTCGTGACATCACACGACAGCCTTAGCTACTTCGCGGTCGTTTACGGTTTCGAAGTTGTTGGCACAGTGATTCCCGGCGGAACCACGGAAACAGAATCATCTGCGGAACAACTCGCCGAACTGATCGAGATTGTTGAGCACGAAGGAGTGGCGGCTGTCTTCGGAGAGACCACCATTACGGAGCGAGTAGCGCGCGCGGTTGCCGAGGAGACGGGAGCGGGATTCTACAGTCTCTACTCCGGTTCGCTCGGCGCGGTGGGCAGCGGCGCGGACACGTTTATCACAATGGTTCGCGCCAATGTGGAGACCATCGTGGAGGCGCTGAGCTAGCAACACTACTTCAAAGACTCCTCCCCTAGGGAGAGGGGTCGGCGGTCTGCCCGGGCCGCCGAACCCTCTTTGGTTACGGCGGCGGCGCGCGAGTCCATCCGTGCGTCGCCGCTTTTCGCGTTTGCATATAGTGGTACATCACTCTTGGCGAGAGGGAGGGATGACTGAATGACGTCCGGAGAGACTACGATTCGTGGGTTCATGGAGAACACGACGGCGGAAGCCCTTGCCGATCCGCGCCTTCGTAGTCTGTTGAACGGCACTATGTCCTCCGAGGAGATGCAGGCGTTCTTCCGCCGCTTTCTCGTCACGCATCTTAACTCTGTCCAGATCCTTGCTTTTCTCACCTCCATCGCACCGCCTCAGGTTATGGAGACGATCAGAGAGAACCTGCTGGAAGAGATGGGCTTCGAGGAGAGCGAGAAGTCACACCCGGAGCTCGTGGAGGACCTTGCGCGTGGACTCGGCTACTCGGAACAGGACCTGATTCGCGTTCACGCGGAGGCTGATGAGGCCCGCAGAGCCTTCATCTCTTCTGAAATTCCGTATTCGACGACGCGCGAGTTCGGCCTCGCCGTGCTGCTTGAAAACGTTGCCTTTGAGTACTTCCTCTCTCGCTTCAGTGACGGCATGGCCGAGTCGTTGGTCAAGCATTACGGACTCACGGCGGAGGCTGTGATGTGGTTCACGCTGCACGGCGAGGTGGACATTCGCCACGCTGAGGAGGGGCAGCTGGCCATCCTGGGCTATGCGTCTCACTATCGGTTCGGGCCGGAGGAATTTGAGCAGATTGCCCGTCGGACGTTTGCAGAGAATGTGGTGTTGAATCGCTACTTCCCTTCTGATTCCGAGACGCCGGTAAGCCGTGGCCCAGGCACGATACAAGTCATCGATGTTCTGCCGCTCCGTATTCCGTTCCAGCAGGCATTTACGCATTCCACCATGAGCCGCGCGGAGAGCGACGCGACTGTTGTGCGCGTCACGGGCGCAGACGGCGTAACCGGCTACGGCGAGTCCCTGCCGCGGCCCTATGTGACGGGCGAGGATGTTGAGGCTGTCGTTGCTGCACTGCGAGATGACCTCGGGCAGCGAGCCCTTGACCTAACGCTTGATTCCGGCCCGGCCGCCGTGCCGCAGATTGATGAGTTTCTCACGGAGTGGAAGAGGAATCGGCCCACGTCGGTCGGCATCGTCGCGTGGAACGCCACGGCCTGCGCGCTGGAGCTTGCGCTGCTTGATTGGGCGTTCAAACGGGTGGAGCAGTCCGTCATGACGTGGCTGCCGCCTGCCCGCGCCAATGTCACGTACACCGGTGTTATTGATGCCTCAGACCCTGCCGCCGCAGCGCAGACGGCCCGGCGCTTTGCTCAGGCAGGTATGAAGTCAGTAAAGGTGAAGGTCGGCATCGATGATGACGCCGCTCGTTTGCAGGCCGTCCGCGAAGTTGTGGGTGATGACGTTGAGATTCGCGTGGATGCCAACGGTGTCTGGACTGCCGACGCAGCTATTGTCGCCCTCAATGCGCTTACGACCTACAACATCGTAGCCGTAGAGCAGCCCGTTACTGCCGCAGACCTAGACGGTATGAGGCGGGTTCGGGAGGAGACAGGTCTTCGCGTCATTGCGGATGAATCGCTCGTGACGGAGGAGAATGCGGCGGCGCTCATAGCTGCAAAGGCCTGCGACGTGTTCAATATCCGCGTGTCCAAGTGCGGCGGGCTGATTGCATCGGCCCGTATTGCCCGGATGGCTGAGGAGGCGGGCATCGGAGTGCAGGTAGGCGCGCAGGTGGGCGAGACGTCGTTGCTTTCGGCGGCGGGGCGTGCATTGGCCGCCCATGTTCCGTCGCTCGAATATCTCGAAGGGTCGTTCGGCACGCACCTGTTGAGCGAGGACATCGCATTTGAACCGGTCATGTTTGGTTACGGAGGCCATGGAGAGCTGTTGCCACGCCCGGGGCTTGGTGTGATTATTCGCGAAGACACCCTAGAAAAATACGCGGAGTCTGTAACGCGCATCGGAAGGTAAACCCCATGTCCCTCGTCTCCCGCCTTCTCGGCATGCAGGGTAGTTTCGCCTGGCGTTCATTCAACCGCGCGACACAAGATCCGGATGCGACACAGCTGCGGCTGCTCCGGCAGATTCTAAAGGCCAACGCAGAGACGGCATTCGGGCGCGAACACGGTTTCGCGTCGATCGGCGGCTTTGAGGACTACCGGGACTCCGTTAAGATTGGCGATTATGAGGCTGTGCGTCCGTGGGTGAACCGCATCATGGCGGGAGAGCGTGGCGTCCTCACGCGGGATGATCCGTACCTTTTCGCGATGACGAGCGGGACAGCCGGCCAACCCAAGCTGATTCCGGTAACTACTGCCACCAGCAAGTTTGTCGGTGCGCTATCCCGACTCTGGCTGTACCGCAGCACCGTTGACCACCCCGGCACTCTTGACCACAAGGCGCTGCTCATTGTCAGTCCGGCAATCGAGGGCTACACGGATGGCGGCATCCCTTATGGCTCAGCGTCCGGTTACATCTACCGCAATGCCGCGTGGGTGGTGCGTCGACGGTACGCCGTACCTTATCCGGTCTTTGGGGTCAAGGACTATGAGGCCAAGTACTACGCAATTATGCGGTTCGCAATCGAACAGCAGCTGTCGCTTCTAGCGACTCCCAACCCATCCACCATCCTTCGCCTTATGGACACAGCCAATACGCACGCCCAGCGCCTTATTCGTGACGTTCACGATGGCACCATCTCCAACGACGCGGACATAGAACCTGAGCTGCGTGCGGAGCTTACATCTCTGTTGCGCCCCAATGCGGCTCGCGCTGCTGAGTTGGAGTCGATCCTCGACCGTGAGGGAGTGCTGAGGCCGCGCGACTACTGGCCACGCCTCGCGCTCGTGGCGTGTTGGAAGGGCGGCAGCGTTGGGGCAACGGTTGAGCGTCTCAGTCCATGGTTCCCGGACGGCTTGGCATTCCGCGACCCCGGGTTTCTCGCCAGCGAGGCGAATTTTACGCTGCCTATCCAGGATGAAGGCTCGCGCGGGATCCTCGCGGTCACCGGCAATGTGTACGAGTTCATCCCGGAGGACGATATCGATTCTTCCACCCCGCGCATCCTGACTGCCGGTCAACTGGAGGACGGAGAGAGCTACTACATCATCGTCACGACGCAGAGCGGGTTGTACCGCTATGACATCAATGATGTTGTTCGAGTCAACGGCTTTCACAACGGGACGCCGAAGATCGAATTTCTGCGCAAGGGCAGGGACATGTTGAGCCTTGAGGGGGAGAAGCTGCACGTTTCGCAGCTCATCGAGGCGATGCGAGAGGCCCAGTCGGCGACCGGCGTTGCCGTCGAGTACTTCCGCGCCCTCGGCCACCCGACCGCCAATCGGTACAGCTTGCAGCTGGAACTCCGTGACGCCGCCGCGCCGGATGATGCCCTCGTCCGGCTGGGCAGGGCGGTTGACGAGGGTCTGTCCCGACTGAATATCGAATATGAGCAGAAGCGGGAATCAGGCCGGCTCCACCCCCTATTGATCCAGGTGATGACAGATGGGTGGTCGTCTCGCCGCCTCGCCGCGAAGATGGCCAACGCGGTCCGGGACGTCCAGTACAAGGATGCTTTGCTGGCCCTTGCCGGGGAAGACGCGGATGAATCAGAAGTCAGGCGAGAATTGGCTTTGTGATGGGAATCCCGCGCCTGTCCGCGCCTGTATGTTCTGGTATACTCCGATAGAACAGAGAAGAGAAAGAACAGAGGAACGGCGACAGCCCACGGCGGAGGCAGTTTGGATCGGCAGACCAAGACCCAGATCATCGAAGAATATCGAGGGCACCCTACAGATACCGGTTCCACTGAGGTTCAGGTCGCAGTACTGAGCACACGAATCAGAGACCTGACCGGGCATTTGCAAGTCCACCGCCACGACCATGCGACACGGAGAGGGCTGCTGATGCTCGTCGGCCAGCGGCGCCGATTACTCCGTTACCTCCGCCGAAAAGACGTCGGACGATACCAGTCCCTGATCGCGTCACTCGGCCTACGCAGATAGTCGAAACGGCTCCGTCTTCCTCCGGCGCGAAAGCGCAGGAGAGTTGAACGGCATGATTCATAAAGTCGAGCGCGAGCTCGCAGGACGCACCCTTACCATCGAAACGGGCGAACTCGCCCAACAGGCCAGCGGGGCGGTTACCGTCCGCTACGGCGACAATATCATCCTCGCCACCGCCGTGATGGCGCCCACGGCGCGGGAGGGCATTGATTTCCTTCCTCTCACGGTGGACCTGGAGGAGCGCCACTACGCCATTGGCAAGATTCCCGGCAGCTTCTTCCGACGGGAGGGCAGGCCGGGTGGAGAGGCCATCCTGGCCGGGCGCATCACCGACCGCACCATTCGTCCGCTGTTTCCCAAGGGATTGCGGAATGAGGTGCAGATCATTCTCACGGTGCTCTCATCGGATCGCGAGTATCCCCTCGATACGCTCGGCGTGATTGGCGCGTCCGCGGCGTTGACCATTTCACACGCGCCATTCGAAGGGCCCGTCAGCGGCTGCCACGTCGGCTACATCGACGGCGAGATTGTCATCAATCCAACGTATGCGACCGGTGACAACAGCAGCCTTGATCTGGTTGTTGCCGGTTCCCAAAACGCCATTGTCATGGTTGAGGCGGGCGCGAATGAGGTTGATGAATCCGTGCTGCGCCAGGCGCTTCTGGCGGGGCAGGAGGCCAACCGCATCGTCATTGAGATGCAGGAAGAGCTGCAGAAGCTCTGTGGCAAGGAAAAGGTCACAATCGAAGCGCCTGAAGAGAACACCGCTCTCCGCGAGGCTATAGAGTCGCTGGTTGGCGAGCGACTTCTTGAGGCCGCCGCCGGGCTCGGAAGGCATGAGCGCAACGAGACGACCAAGGCCCTGCTTGAGGAAACTCTTGAGAGCCTCTCCGGCGACCATGAGGAATCTGAAATTGAGCACGTCTTTGAAGACGCATTCACTGACGCCGTTCGCGCAAGCATCCTTAACGACAAGCGCCCCGATGGCCGCACGCATACAGAGATCCGGCCGCTGACGAGCCGGGTAGGCGTGCTGCCACGAGCGCACGGCTCCGCGCTGTTCCAGCGGGGTGAGACGCAGGTGCTCAACGTCACGACGCTTGGCCCACTTGCCGATGCCCAACGAATTGACTCGCTGACGCCCGTCGAAACCAAGCGGTATCTGCATCACTACAACTTCCCGCCGTATTCGGTGGGAGAGGCGAGGCGGGT
>LXNJ01000693.1_pt1 | contig 22243 bp, 22 predicted proteins | sample 809081 | NCBI WGS metagenome assembly LXNJ01 (sample SAMN04870510, study PRJNA318959) | sponge metagenome | biome: sponge; feature: marine sponge reef; material: water | host: Petrosia ficiformis | place: Greece: Milos, Mediterranean Sea | collected 2013-05-29 | depth 5-7 m | reverse complement strand
ATAATAGTGTGATAATTATTAGGGTAGGATACCATTTATATACATTTTCTACAAGAACTCCATTCATTTCAATTTCATGCCAAAAACTTTACACACCCCCTTCCACACCTAAACTTGCCTATTTCCCTAAAGTGTGCTATAATCCTGACAGAAACAAATACGAAACGAGAATATTATGCAACAACAGGCAATTCAGGGAAAGACTTATACCAATTCAATCGGCATGCAGTTTGTTAGAATTGAACATGGTACTTTTACGATGGGTTCGGCAACTGCAAATCTTGCAGATGAATTAATAGCTGGTAAAGACTATCTGCGAGATGGTGATTGGGATGAACAACCGGTGCATCAAGTCACACTCAGCACACAGTTTTACATCGGCATTTTTCAGGTAACGAACGCGCAATATGAAGAATTTCAATCTGCTCATAGTAAGTTACGCGGAAAATTAGGCTTTTCACAGGACGATGATGAAGCCGTTGTTTTTGTGGATTGGCACGATGCGACCCGTTTTTGTGAATGGCTATCTGAGAAAGAAGGGTTACCTTATCGGTTACCAACCGAAGCAGAATGGGAATACGCCTGCCGAGCAGGGACATCAACACATTACCATACCGGTGATACCTTACCCGATGAATTTCATAAAAACGTTGGGGAGAGTTGGTATCCGGATATAGGGCGGAGCGAAGGTGCAGAGGAAATCGTACCTTTGCACGTTGGCAAAACATCACCGAATGCATGGGGCGTATACGACATGCATGGGAACGTCGAGGAGTGGTGCCAAGATTGGTATGGACCTTATGAATCAGACCCACAAGTTGATCCGATTGGAAGGACAGAAGGACTTTACCGTGTGACACGAGGGGGAAGCCATTCAACGCTGCTGTGCTATTTGCGTTCAGCAAATCGGATGGGGGCCGTACCTGAAGATAAACACTGGTACATCGGATTTCGCGTTGTTTGTGGGGAGATGCCAGAGACCTCTACGCATTTACCAGCTCCGAAGGCAGCGTTATGGGGGCGTGATGTCAAACAGGTTACGGAACAGCGGAGTGTGCCTACTACTGTGCCGTATTTTGCTGATCCAATACCGTTTGTCCGAATTCCAGAAGATTCTAACGGACCGCTTTTTTCAAGACATAACCACGTGCCTGCGATTGTGGAATGCCCAAACGGAGATATGTTTGCAGCATGGTATTCGTGTGTAACAGAACGAGGACGTGAGTTGACGCTGGCAGCAAGCCGGTTGCGTTTTGGTGAATCGAAATGGGAAGTTGCCGAACCGTTTTGGGGACCGCCTGATCGGAATAATCACGCGACCTCTCTGTGGTGTAATGAGAACGGACGAATTTATCATTTCAACGGTCTTTCCGCAGCAGCGACGTGGGGACCTTTAGCATTGATAATGCGCTACTCTGACGATAACTGCGCAACATGGTCAAAGCCACGCTTTATCTCACCTGAACATCGTCTCCGACACATGCCGATCGCCTCTGTTTTCCGAAGACAGAATGGCTCAATCCTCCTTGCATGTGATGCAGTGACCGGTGGAAACGGCGGTACTGCGATATGGTTAAGCGGCGATGATGGAGAAACGTGGTACGATCCAGGGGCAGGACAACCTATTCCGGAATTTGCAGCAGGAAAAAGCGGAGGGTGGATTGCTGGGATACATGCTGCTGTAGTGGAGTTGTCTGATGGTAGACTCATGGCGTATGGTCGAGGTGATACGATTGATGGTTGTATGCCAAAAAGTGTTTCTGAAGATGGCGGTAAAACTTGGCATTACAGCGCGAGTCCTTTTCCTGTTGTTTCGGGTGGGCAAAGGTGCGTATTTTTGCGACTTCAGGAGGGACCGATTTTTCTTGCATCTTTTACAGGCAGCCGTAAAACACCTGAAATGATGTCAATTGTCGACGCATCTGGAAGCAAACGTTTCGTGACAGGTCTTTTTGGTGCGCTCTCTTATGATGATGGAGAAACTTGGTCTCATATTCGCTTGATTTCAGATGATGGGCCTGACCGAGAAATTGAAACAATGGATGGAAGACCCTTTATAATGGGATTAAATAGTGCTGAACCTGGTGGATATCTCGCTGTATGCCAAGGTCAGAATGGCATCGTCCATCTGATTAGCAGTAAACAACATTATCGGTTTAACTACGCGTGGTTGAAGGAACCACCGCCATCGGAAGTGAGGAAATAAGATGAAACTACCCTTTTTGCACCAAGAGGTAGAGGTTAGCACCGATTTGCGAGAGAGTAATGACATCCTTGACAATCCAGATGCGTTACATGAACGTATTGCAGAAGATGGATATCTATTGATCCGTGGACTACACGACAAAAAGACAGTGCTTGCTGCACGTCAAGCAATTTTGGAAAAATTGGCAACAAAAAGGATGCTTGCACCCGAAACACCGTTGATGGAGGGTATCTTCAACCCAGATTATCCAGAACCGACATCAACTGGGTCAATGGGAAATAAAGCGTTGACCCAGCTGCCAGCATTTAAAGCAGTTGTTGAAGGACAACCGATAATGGATTTTTTCAAGCATTTTCTCGGTGGTGAGGCGCGAACATTTGACTTCAAATGGCTCCGTACCGCTGGTCCTGGATCAGGTTCGCCTATTCATTACGATATTGTCTTTATGGGTAGAGGGACACAAAACCTCTATTCCTGCTGGACCCCTTTTGGCGATGTTTCTTTGGATATGGGGCCGATTGTATTCTGTCTCGGCTCCAACCGATTTGAAAAGGTTCGGGAAACTTACGGGCAGGCAGATGTTGATCACGATCTAATTGAGGGACATTTTAGTGATAACCCGCTTGAGATTATCGAGAAATTTGGTGGACACTGGGCAACGACATCGTTTTCGGTTGGAGACGTTATCATTTTCAGCATGTTTCTGATGCATGCTTCGCTCGTCAATACATCTGACAAAATTCGAATTACAGCAGATACCCGTTATCAACTTGCTGCTGAAGCGATTGATGAACGGTGGATTGGGAAAAATCCGAAAGGACATTACGCTTGGAAGCAGAAAGATGCCAAAATCGAGTCGTTAGCAGAATCACGGCGTAGATGGGGCGTTTAATGATGGAGTCATACAGATATGAATAATGCTTCGCCAGCGCCGCCAAAGAGCAGGAATTCACGGTTTATCCCGTTTTTTCTCATTTTAATGGTTGCTGTTGCGATCGGCTTCGCAATCCGACATTTCAAAGGTAAACCCCACACAACTGAGGAACGAGCGTGGGAGGTATATTTCAGCGAAGTCGGTGCTGTCAACAGTCCTTTTTCGTTGGAGAAACGTCTTGTTGCAAAACTCGGTTCTGCAAAAGAACGGGTTGACGCAGCGCTGTATGATTTGGATTCTAAAACAATAGCGGATGCTTTAATTGACGCGCATGACCGAGGCATAAATGTACGGGTTTTCACTGAGTTCGATAATGTAGATCGGGGGGAAATTGGGCGATTAGAAAAGGCAGGAATTCCTGTGCGTGACGATGAGGGTAATGAAGGTTATATGCATCACAAATTTATCGTGATTGACGAACGATATGTCTGGACAGGCTCGTATAATGCCACCTATAACGGCGCTTATAAGAACAATAATAACGTCATTTGGATTGATTCGGAGCCGCTTGCGTATAACTTCACACAGGAATTTCGGGAGATGTATATCTTAGCAGAAATGGATAGGTCATCGGATCCGCATATTCCATTTCCACATATTACCCTTAACGATGGCACACAAATTTCAACCTATTTTGCGCCAGAAAACGACACGATTTCTCCGCTATTGAAGGAGATTAAATCAGCAAAAAAGTCAATTTATTTTATGGCGTTTTCGTTTACACATGATAAACTTGGGAATGCAATGCGGGATCGATATAAAAAAGGTATTCCGGTGGAAGGCGTGTTTGAAGAAAGGCAAATTGATGAGCATTCGGAATACGAGTCAATGAAGAATGCAGGAATTCCGGTAATTTCGGATGACGGTCCTGGAACTATGCATCACAAAGTGATACTAATTGATGAGGAGACTGTTATTACCGGTTCGTATAACTTTTCTAAAAGAGCTGAGGAGCAAAACAGTGAAAACTTACTGATAATCAAGAGAAACAAAGACATTGCACAAGCATACCTAAAGGAGTTTAACCGATTAAAGTAGCACATAAACACTACCGTTCCCCCAGTTTGATAGTATAGTTTTGCTCGCTCCCATTTCTATGAATTTTTAGGATAACTTCTGTATTTGGTGATGCGGTTCCGACACGTCTACGAAGTTCAGTATAGTTTTTTACAGGCGCGTTATTGAATTCGAGAATTATATCTCTTGGTAAAAGCCCACTTTTGTGGGCAGGACTGTTTTTTACGACACGCGTAACAAAAACACCAAAATTACTTATTTCAATATCAACACCAAGCCAACCACGTGGTACCTTGCCATGTTTTATGATTTTAGTGGCGACAGATTTAACTGTTTCAATCGGCACGGCAAAAGTAATGTTCTGACTATTCCACATCTGCATCGGTAATTGAAGTGGGTTAAACTCGTTCGGTTCAGTAAGTACAGCGAGAATCATGCCAACGATTTCGCCCGAAGTGTTTACAATTGCGCCACCGCTGTTACCGGGTGAAACAGGTACATTAATTTTGATAAGTTCGGCACAAGGGTGCGCGGGCAAGGTTTCCCGTCCGCTTACAATACCGAACGAGATGATTGGATGTTCGCCCTGCGAACTCCCAATTGTAAAAACCCATGAACCCATGCCAATTTTATCGGAATCTCCTTTTTTTACTTGCATAGGTAATTTGTTATCCGTCTTAAGCACAACAAGATCGGTCAGATCGTCCATCCCGATGATTTTTGCTGGAACTTTTTTGTTATTATTGAAGACAACTTCAATCTTGCTGGGCACCATATCAAAAGTAGTTGTAGCAATGTGTCCTTCCTTATCAAGAATAATGCCAGAACTGATGTTTTCGCTGGGAAATATTTTCCTTATGTCGGGAGGTAATTGTGCCGGTGTATTCTGTGATGCAATAACTTTGACAACAACAGGACGGGCAGTGGTGACAATTTTTTTGAATTCTTTTTCAAGCAGCTGTAACACATTTTCCTGCCCAAAACTTGGTGTTATGACACAGATGAGAAAAATAAACGTACTTATACCAAGTAGTTTGTAAAGAATAGAAAATTTCGCGTTTATTTTTTGATTCTGTTTTAATTTTTCGGGAACCATTTATTTATCCTCACCAAAGTAGTTGTCTGCCTTGTAGATATTCATACCAGAGAACTATAATCCTCCACCGGTTGATGCAGTGGTGTAACTGACGCGCTTTAAGGTATAGTGTTTTTGCGTCGGTTGTGTTGAAATCGCACTTGGGAAATCAGATGTTCCTGAAGCACGTGGTAGAAATTGGTTGTTGATCGATGGCGATCCAGAAGAAAGTCCAGGACGTTGTGTACTTATCTGCTTATTTGATGGCGGGATTTCACTATTGAAAAAATCATCATGGTACAGAAATGTGACAGTAGCAGTAATCAGAAGTAATACCATAATACCACTGAAAGCCCATTTGGGCATGTTGAAAATATGCAGCAACCGCTGCCAATAGGAAAGCGTCCCTCGTTGTTCTTCGGCAAGGCGTTGTTTTAATGTTGGTATAAAATAGGGGGACGGTTCAATCTGCGGCAATTGTTGTGATGCTTTGACAGATTCGCTGAATCGAGCGTACTCACGCTGGCACGTTGTGCACTCTGCAATGTGAGACTCAAAACGTTGTATCATTTGATAATCAAGCGCATCTTCAAGATGTGCAGAAAAGTTTTCTTCAGCTTGTAAGCAGTTCATAATAACTCCATAAATGGTTTTAGTTTGTCTTTAAGCATTAATCGCGCTCTGTTGATACGCGATTTTGTGGTTCCACTTCGTAGTTCAAGTATTTTGCCGATTTCGTCATAACTTAATCCTTGGATGTCCCGCAGGATAAGTGGAAATCGATATTGTTCCGGTAATTCTGCGATCGCTTTTTGGATAGCGTTGCGAAGTTCCTTACGTTCCAGGGCAACTTCAGGTTGAAAAGCGGCATCTGCAGGCGCAGTTGCGATGATGTCAATTTGTTCATCGTTTTCCCTATAAGTATTATCGTTTGTAGCCATATTATCAACCCGAAAACGATTTCGCCGTCCTCTATTCCGAATTTCATTTATACATAACCTTTTTGCAATTAAATACATCCATGTTTTAAATTGAGCACGACCCGGTTTGTAACGATCTGCCGCTTTATACATGCGGATAAACGTCTCCTGTGCCAAGTCTTCAGCATTATCTTTATCGCCGGTAAATCTGGCGATAAAATTGATTAACGACTGCTGATGTCGGCGTGCTAAAAGGTTAAACGCATCCTCATCGCCTTTTTGAAAACGCTGCATCAATTCATCATCTAATTCAAGCATCAGGTGCCTCCGGAAGTGCCTACATACTAATACACACCTAACAATAGATTCGGTTGCAATTTTTGTCTCTAAAAATGTCAGAATTAAGTTTAAGCCCTACGACTTGACCCTTATAAGGTTTTCGTGTATGATTATCTTATCTTTTTCCACAAATGAAATATTGAAACAATTGCAGAATTAAGCAAAGTCGCACAACCTACTGTACTAAACGGTATAGAATTTTACCATATCGCTTTAAGTGTGTCAAATTCAAGTGATAGCGGCTTTATTTTAATGGAGGGTTATATGTTTGATCAGGTTTTAAAAGAGGTTGAGGCACAGTGTAGAGAAGAGAGAATTCCTATGTTAGGACCGGAAAAGGCAAAATTTCTCGCTGACTGCGTTGAGAAGACTAAGCCATCACTAATTGTCGAATGCGGTACTGCTATCGGCTATTCCGGTCTATGGATGTTACGTGTGTTGAAAGCTGCAGGTGCTGGACGTTTAATAACAATTGAGATAGATACTAACCGAGCAAATCAAGCGCGCGCAAATTTTGAAAGTGCAGGTTTGGCTGATCTCGTTGATTCACGCATCGGTGATGCACAGGCGGTGCTCAAAAGCATCCAAGAACCTGTGGATTTTTTGCTCCTTGATAACAATTTTGATAATTATTTCCCATGTTTTCAGGCGATTGAATCGCAGTTGACTAATCCTGCGACTGTATTGGCGGACAACGTTGGAATCGGTGCAGACTCTATGGCGGATTACCTCGAACACGTTCGTGAACACTATGAATCTGAAACACATTGGTTTGACATTAATCTGCCGTGGGTAAAAAAGGATGCTATTGAAGTAAGCATCTATCGCCGTTAATCTGTGTAAGGAGGCCTAATGACATATTATTTTACAAACGTTGCACGGTTACCTGCTCCAGATGATAACGTTGCGATTGCTACACAGAGATTAGATGCGGGAACACAGATTCAGCATAATGGTGAAAAGTTTTCCTTATCTCATACCGTGTTAGAAGGACACCGTTTTGCCATCCAACCGATAATAGAGGGTGATGCACTATTGTCTTGGGGTTTACCTTTCGGTTACGCTTCACGTTCTATTGTTCCTGGCAATTATGTGTGCAATCAGAAAATGATTGATTCACTGTCGATTAGAAATCTAAATTTTGAACTGCCATCGAGTCCCAACTTCTCTGATGTGATAGTGCCTTATGCATTAGATGAAGCAGCGTTTAGACCGGGAAAACAGGTGGAACGCTATTCAGAAAAACGTAATTTTCTCGGTTATCGACGGGCGGGAAACCGTGGCGTTGGAACACGGAACTATATCGTTGTGATGGGAACAACTTCACGGACCTCTGCCTTTGCCAAAAGACTTGCGGACAGATGTTCGGACAGCGTGCAAGGCTATTCTCACATAGACGGAATCGTTTCGGTAACACATACTGAAGGTGGTGAAGAAAAAACACCAAATAACATAGATATATTGTTGCGGACGCTCGCGGGTTTTACGGCACATCCTAATATCGGCGCGATCCTGCTTGTGGATTATGGCACAGAAGCAGTAACCAACGACATGTTGAAGGAATATATGCTGCGCGAGAACTATGAACTGGATGATATCACACATAATTTCTTTCGGATTGAAGGAAATTTTGATGCTAACTTAGTTAAAGGCACCAAGATACTAAATGGGTGGTTAGATACAGTTAATAGTGTTTCACGGACAGAGCAGTCTTTAGAAAATCTCAAAATTGCGTTGCAGTGCGGGGGTTCTGACGCTTTTTCGGGGGTGTCCGGTAATCCGCTCGCTGCTTATGTCGCCAAGGAGGTCATCCGTTATGGTGGATGCGCTAATCTGGCAGAAACTGATGAACTTATCGGCGCGGAGGCATATCTTTTGCAAAACGTTCGTGATTTGCCAACAGCACAGAAATTTCTCAATACTGTTGAAGTATTTAAGGAACGTGTAGGGTGGCATGGACATTCTGCTGAAGGGAATCCATCTGGTGGAAACAATTTTAGAGGTCTCTACAACATCGCCATAAAATCAATTGGTGCAGCAATGAAGCGGAATCCTGATGTTCGCCTTGACTACGTCATCAATTATAGTGAGTTGATGAAGAAACCCGGCTACTATTTCATGGATAGCCCCGGCAACGATTTGGAGAGCATTGCAGGACAAGTGGCTTCTGGATCAAATATGATTTTCTTTGTTACTGGCAACGGATCAATTACCAATTTTCCTTTTGTGCCAACGATTAAGATTGTAACAACAACTGGTCGTTACGAAATGCTTGAGAAGGATATGGATGTGAACGCAGGGGCTTATCTTGATGGTACACCGATGGAGCAGCTTGGTCAAGATATGCTTGATCTCACGGTAGATGTTGCATCAGGTGAACGTTCAGTTGGAGAAAAGGCTGGACATTCACAAGTTTCGCTGTGGCGTGACTGGAAACAGACAGGCCCTACGGATTTAACACCTATGCTTGAAGCATCTGAGGTTAAGTCTGGTCAACCATTACCGATTCCCTCAAAAGAAGCAGCAAGTATTCCTATCGATGCATACACATTTCGTGCTTTCCAAACAGCAGATGGGCGTCGAAGCGATCAACTTGCACTAATTTTGCCGACAAGTCTCTGTTCAGGACAAATTGCACAGATGATTGCGCACCGATGCAACGAACACAAGATTGGAAAAGAACAAGGAATATCCCGTTTTGTGGCACTTGCACATACAGAGGGATGCGGTGTTTCAAGTGGACGTTCCGAAGAGATTTACACCCGCACCATGATCGGACACCTGACGCATCCATCAGTAGCACTCGGTTTGCTTCTGGAACACGGTTGTGAAAAGACACACAATGACCATGTTCGCCATGAAATTCAGCAATTGGGTATTTCGCCTGAAAACTACGGTTGGGCGAGCGTGCAATTGGATGGCGGAATTGATGCTGTGATTGATAAGGTGCAAAATTGGTTTGCACATGAACTTGCTGATAAACCTTCTGTTCCGATTGTTGATGCTGGTTTAGAACACCTTTGCATAGCGGTCACTTCAGTCGGTAAAGTGACAGAGATTGTTTCGCAATCACTGATGCAATTAACAGAGTCAATTGCCACAGAGGGAGGGACGGTTGTTGTTCCTGCAAATGCTACATTCTTAACGGAATCCTTTTCCTCACCAACTTTGGCTTATGGACAACGTGTTGAAAAGAACGGTTTTCATATCATGGAATCACCTACCGATCAACCGACAGAGACGTTAACAGGCTTAGGTGCGACTGGTTTAGAACTCGCGCTTGCACACATTGTTGGCGCGCCCTTGCAATCGCATGTGATGGTGCCTCTAATTCAGGTATCTACAGATTCTGAGACGCAATCAGCTTATGGTACAGATTTGGATTTAGCATCTATTGAAGTTGATGAAATGTTGGCGCTGATTATGGAGGTGGCTTCGCGGCGGTATACCCCTAAATTGCATAGCAAGGGCAATATAGATTTTCAGTTAACGCGGGGGTTGTTGGGGGTTTCAATGTAAGAGAATACTTACATATTCAGTTTTAAATTCGGCACCTTTTTACGGAGGCGATAAACCGGTGTCAAGTCCTGAATAGGATTTCCCTTAATTCCTAAGTCCCTTAAACTTGTGAGATTTTCAACAGCGTTTATATTTTTAATTTGATTGAAAGAAATCAATAGGCTGCTAAGCTGCGTTAGGTTTTTGAGTGGTGTAATATCGCTAATTTGATTGGAAACAAGCCAGAGTTCGGTGAGTTGTGTCAAGTTTTTGAGTGGTGTAATATCGCTAATTTGGTTAGAAACAAGCCACAAATCGGTAAGCTGTGTCAAGTTTGCAAGTGGTATGATGTCGCTAATTTTCCCGTACGAAAGCGTTAATTCTTTCAGTTGTGTCAACTCTGTAAGTGGTGTAATATCGCTGATCTGACTCTTTGAAATTGATAGGTTAGTCAGTTGTTTCAGGTTCTTTAGCGGTGATATATCGCTGATTTGACAATTTGAGATTGAAAGTTCTGTAAGTTGTGTCAAGTTTTTGATCGGTGTGATGTCGTTGATTTTATCCCCACTGATTTCCAATTTCGTAAGTTTTGTCATCCCCGCAAGTGGTGTTAGGTCGGTGATTTGATTCATGCGGAGATTTAAATCTGTTAGCTGCACTAAATCTGTTAACGGTGTAATGTCTGTAATTTGATTCCTATCAAGTTCTAAACTTGATAAATTTGTTGCTTTTTCAAGACCTGTTAAATCTGTTATACCTGCGTTTGATGCAGACAGTGTCTGTAATTCATCCAAATTCTTTTGTAGGATCGGTTCGCTTGGTGCTAAACCCAACGCTTCTCGGACCGCTCCAGCTAAGTTTTGATCGGATATTTCTACCGGTTGGGGGGAAGAACAGCTGAGGAAGAAAATGAGGATTGGAATTAGTAGGTAGAAATGTTTCATGCGAAGTTATTCTTGATTGAGATAGGATATGCTTGCATTATAGCATTTTGTGAAGGGTTAGACAATTAGTTTACACCACTTCTAATTTCATTAAGAAAATAGGTGGTTCAACAATCTCAACCCCAAATTCAAACATAGCCTGCTTAAGTTCGGCATCATCTATAAGATCTTTGTCAGTTGATACCAAGAATTGGACTCGTCCTGAGACTGCACAATCAAGGAACATGTTATCGGTAGCATCCCGACAGAGTTCAAATGAAGAAGTGATCTCCACAATACTTGCTCGGTCCAGAAGATCAATCAGGTTTGCGACTTCGTCCAATGTATAGCGATATTGTCGGAGCATTTTACGACTTGATAAGACCGTCTGAACTTCATCAATAATAGCGTGCGATAAGACGAGAACGAATCGTCCTGCTTGCCAAAGTGATAAAAGACGGTTAGCAAGATTACCTTTACGAATAAGTGAACGGACGAAAATGTTGGTGTCAAATGTCGCCCGGTAAACGCGCCATCGGTTCTCATTTTCGTTCACGCCTCACCTCAGCGAGTGCTTCCTCAAAATCGCGTATCACTTCTTCCTCTGGCGTGTCGGCAAAAACATCGTGGAAGCGAGTTGTAACTTTATCCCATTCCTTCTGAAACTGTTTACGCTCACTTTCAACTTTAGCACGGAAGTCCGAAGTAAGGCTTTGCCACGCTGCATTTACTGATGATTCACTATTCTGAATATCTGGTGCAAAATATATCTTGTCAGCAAAATCGCTACCTTTGACGACATGTCTAATATGTTCAACAAGTTTTTGATTTTTTAACTTTGAATTGGCAACGTCAGTAACGAAAACTATATAATCATCTTGGTTAAGGTAGTGTTGGATTGCCTTCCTCAGACTGTCATTCACAGGAGCACCCATTCTATGGCACTTACGAAATGCACTTCTTCCTACTGATCGGATTGCCAAGTGTCCAAGCTGCCGTGATCTCAAAAACTCATCCTCCAAAAATTCGACTGCCTTAGTGCTACTGTCCGATCCGACGTTCCAGACTCTTACGCTTATCATACCGGTTCCTCCATCAGGTCTTGCAGCAGTCCACTATCAAAAATAGCACTACCAACTCCGAAATCTATAATCCAACCATCCAAACCTTTTCGGTTACGGCGAATCTCTTCAACGTTGATGACTTCTGTGCCGTGTCCAAGAGGATTGCGCAAGAGTAAAACACCCAGCCAATCTGACAAGTTATTAGAACTAAATGTGTCAAGAAGCTGCGAACTGTGAGTTGTGATGATTACTTGTGTTCGTTCAGCGAGTTGCTCAAGGACATTTGCAATGTCCGTTAGGGCACCAGGGTGAAGGTTTCGTTCAGGTTCTTCAATGGCAATGAGCGAGGGCAATTCAGGTTCGTTTAGCAAGATATAATAGGCAACCAAACGCAATGTGCCATCAGATGCTCTCTTTAAAAGAATCGGTCTCTCATATCCTTCTGAAAGGCACAGTTGACGATCTCCATCAAGTACACAGAAGTCAATTCTGATATTCGTGCATCTTTGGAGAGATTCACTCACCTTGTTGAAACGTTGCCGATCATTCTCGTACCAGTACGAAAGTAGTATAGGTAATGTAGAGCCATCATCATCTAATTTTGGTGATTCGGGGAACGCTTCAGATTCTCCGGATAAAATTTCAGTCAATCTAGTAACACCACCTCGCCTGTATCCTGGTTGAAAATCATAAAACTCCCAACCTTTGATAAACTCAGTTAAGGTCCGGGTAATAGGTTTGTTTCCATAATCGCCAGCAGATTTCAAAGCAAGCTTGTTGGACTTGTAATTAGTTTTGTTGCTGCCATCTTCATCCTGAACCGTACCTTCTCCATTTTCAATAAAGATGGCTTGAACATTTTTTTGATCCTTTACTAATAATTCTTCAGCAACAATAGGATTATCAGATTTGGATGAAATTTCTAGTCTATATTCTGCTGAAGTTGTTTCCACCTTGGTATGCAGTTGAAAAAAAACGTTGTTTTCTTTTCCTGCCCACAGACGATCTTGAATGAATTTAGGCGGTGGGGGATTTTCAGCAATCGTCATCGTGTTTAGAAGATTCAAAGCACTCAAGATATTTGATTTTCCACTTGCATTAGGTCCAACGAGAACAGTAAGTGGCTTGAGCGAAAGTGTAACATTACGCAAACTCAAGAAGTTTTTAATATTAATTTGCTCTAAAAACACTTTTTGTTCCGACATGGGCGTTCACCTCCTATTGCTTTGTTAAAATTATACATCTTCAAGCTGTACTTGTCAATTGCTTTCATAGTGATGGATATACATGCATTGTCATAAACCACATCATCTTCATTTTGGGAGAAATTTACCACACTTGAATCGTTTTCCGCTATGGATCAACGGCTTTGTAGAGGACTATCTGTTCATCGCGAATAGTGTGGAGCAATAGACTTTTGACCGGGTGTCGATTTTCATCAAAACGTGAAATGGTGGATGCACCTTGGTAGTCAGTGACTTTTATCAAGGCATCCCGAATAGCAGTGGGATCAAGCGTTTCTGCGTTTTTATAGTAAAATCCGAAAATATGTGCACACTCCCTGGTAGATGCGGTTTCCTAACCAATGCAGAAGAATCATGCAGAATGCCATGCGCGCATTCTACCAAGCGCATTCTGCCGAACTATGAGACTGAATAAACACCGGTTCGGTGAATCAACGCCAAATACGCCAAATGCCATACGCGCATTTGGCGTTGGTTTGGCGTATTTGGCGGGAAACCGAACCCGCTGAATACCATAGGTGTATTCAGCGTTGATTTGGACGAATGCCATAGGCGCATTTAGCGTTGATTTGTAGTGTGTAAATAATTATGGTTTTTACTATAAAACTAAGGTTAAGATGGACGATATGATAGATTTTGTGTTCATTATTCACTCCTTTTCTGAAAGAGAAAGCTTTCAGAAACAACAAATTTATCGTTTGTTTCTTTTGATCTATAGATAAGTGATAGAGATTCGACCTCAAACTGAATTGGTTTCCACTCATTTTGTAATTGCTGTTGTGCGTCATTGAGAGATTGGTGCTGGAATTGTCCGACTGAGAGATGTGGGTTGAATCCACCAGTAAATCGTGCCGTGTCGTCGTAGTCTGGAAGATATTCAGTAAGTGTGCTATGTAGTTGTACGATTTCGTTTTTGGGTTCGGGCACGAGGAAAAGTGTGCATGATTTCTTGTGGCGAAAAGCATTGAAAGATGCAAGTATTACAGAAAACGGTGTTGTCTGTTGTGCAACTTTTGCAAGTGCTGGGATAATATCTTGAAAATCTTGTTGCGGTGCAAATGGGTAAAGCAGTGTTATGTGCGGCATCCATCGCTCGAAATTGCGGTCATGGATACTACGGATTGCTTGGATAGGCGGCTGTATCGCCTCTGGCGGAATGAGGACAACTGCTGTGGTGTGTGTTTTGGTTGGCATTGGAAAATCGGGTTGGAAACTCCTCCCACAAGAAAATCCATCATAGTATTTACTATGCCTTGGCACTGGCACCGCCATCAACGAGGAGAGAAGTGCCAGTGACCCATTCAGCATCATCTGATGCGAAGAAAATTGCTGCGCGTCCGATGTCTTTAGGTAGACCTAAACGTTGCAAGGGTGTCTTTTCTAACGATTCCTCAATTTGTTCTGGCGTTAGGTAATCCTGAATTGCAGTCTCAATATAGCCGGGACAGATAGCGTTTACAGTTATTCCGAATTCACCAACCTCTAAAGCGGTATCCCGAACCATGTTGACAACAGCAGCTTTCGCGGAGGCGTAGGCTGGTCCCGCACCGCCACCGTAGGCATGGACAGAAGCGATTTGGATAATCCGTCCGAATTTCGACTTTTTCAGGTGCGGAATAGCAAGTTTCGTTGTCATAAAAACGCCGCGCAAGTTTACACCAACAACTTTGTCCCAGTCGGCAATAGAAATATCTTGTGATCCACCGGGAATATGAATACCAGCGTTATTGACAAGAATATCAAGTCCACCAAAATGTTCAACAGTTTGCTGGATCATCCGGGTGACCTGTGATTCATCGGAAACATCGGTTTTGATAAATATTCCCCGCCCGCCTAATTTCTCTATTTCTTGGACTGTTGGTGTTGTGGCATCCTTCTCGTGATACTTACCTTGCAGTGGAGATTCCTGTTTGTCAGCGATTACAACACTCGCGCCTTCGCGAGCGAATTCAAGGGCGATTCCGCGTCCGATACCGGAACTACCACCTGTTACAATGCTAATACGGTCTTTGAGAAGCATAAAAACTTACCTTTATAATGTAACTGCAGATCTGCCAGTCGTAATATTGTCTGGTTCTTGAATATTGGTGATTTCAGTATAGGCACTCTTCCCCTCTCCATAATAGGATTCAAAAACATGTTGATATACTGCTTTCCATTTTTTCTCAAACATGTCTTGCGTATAGGTTTCTGGCAGTCCTTGATCAAGAATTGTTTGAACAGCCATTTCAGTTTGGGCACACAATTGTTGCTGTTTACGCCAATCTAAAACCAAATTCTCTTGTTTGAGAGTTTCAAGTAATCCCTTCACAGCAGTTTTCACTTCTTCTCGCTGCGGCACAGTCAAGCGGGGTTCAGCTTTAGTTAGAAGATCAAATACCGCTAATTCCTCCTCCGAGAGTTCTTCTGATTCAGCACGTTCTTCCTCTTGATTAAGTTCATTCAGAAAATCAAAAATTTCCTCAAGATGTTGGTCTTCGCTAATATGACCTTCGTTATACTCCGCAATCATCTGTTCAAATTTCTCTTGAAGATCCATGCGACTTTTGTTGAGTTGAATCATCTCTGATAGTTTTCTATTTATCGCTCCCTTGAGTTTTTCAGCTTGAGTGCGTTTGTGTTCAGTGTTGAATTGTTCAGCCAGTTGTTCGAAGTCAATTTGGCTTAAGTCAATTTGTTCTGAGCCATAGGCATTTTGACCAGCACTGATGATGTAACCTTCAGGGGCGATTGAGCGGTCCAGTAATTCTTCTACTGCATTTTCGACTTCGGAGATGTCAACGGGTTCACGGAGATTCTTTATTTTCCGAGCGATAATGTTTAGCAATGAACATATCCCGATGAACTCATTCGCTGCAGTGTCAGGGAGAATTGCTTTGAATAATTTATAGATTTTGTTTGCTTGTTCGAGGTAGTCATTTTTGGTTTGATCGTTGACCAGAATAAGATTTACTGCTTCGTCAATTAATTGGATTTGCTGCAGGCTATCAGTCACCTGGATTCTGGAAAAGTCAATTCCAAGGTTACTACAAAAATCAGAAATTTCTGTAATTGCTTCTCTGAGTTCCTCAATAAGTTCTGACTTATCCGCAATTGGATTACTTCCGTTCCCGTTAGATCCTGTAGCATAAATAGCAAGTGCTTTTTCAAGGTTACGAAAAACGCCTATGTAGTCAACGATTAACCCGTTGACTTTATCTTTAAACACACGATTAGCTCTTGCAATTGTCTGCATTAAGGTATGGTTGCGTTGCGGTTTGTCAAGATAAATTGTTGAACATGAAGGGACATCAAAACCTGTGGTCCACATTGCACAGAGGAAAACAATACGGAAAGGATCATCTGGGTTTTTGAATTTGGTGTCCAAATCCTCACTTTGCATGCGTTGTCGGTGTGGGCTGATGTCAACGCCTCTCCTTCTCAGATCGTCAATTTCGTTTTGTGATTGTGACACCACCACGGCCATATCGGTTTCTTCCATAAACTGAATTAACGCCTCAAGTGGTTCCTCTCTGTCTCTTGCAACACCACTGTTTAATTCTGATCTCAGAGTTTCAAGTTTATGTCTCCAGTACTTCTGTGCTTTACCGTACACCTTAACTGCTGTGGGTTTATCAATAGAGATGACCATCGCCTTCCCCCGATAGCCCCTGCCGATAAAATGTGAAACGATGTCTTCTGCAACTTTTTCTAAACGTTCATCCCGCGTGATGAGATGATATTCGCGTGCAAACTCACGTTCCAGTCTTGCTTCTTGTGCCTCATCCAATTCCGCCTGCTCAAGAATCTGTTCAAGGTCGGTATTTAAATCCTCATTTGTCAATTGCAATCTGGGAACGCGATTTTCATAGTAGAGCGGGACGGTTGCTTTATCCTCTACAGACTGCTTAAAATTGTATACTGACACTTCGTCTCCAAACACTTCACGTGTCTTTTCTTCGCCTACCATTAGAGGCGTACCTGTAAACGCAATATATGCAGCATTCGGGAGCGCGGTACGCATGTTTAACGCCAATGTGTCGTATTGACTACGGTGCGCTTCATCGGTAATCACAATAATGTCTGCACGATCAGAGAGGACTGGATGTGGTTCATTATCTGCTGTCTGAAATTTATGGATAAGCGTGAAAACATAACGGTGATCTTCACTGAGCAGTTGACGGAGGTCTTTGATGTTTTCTGCATGCACCTCCTGCTGTGTTAAGACACCGCTGGCACTCGCGAAGGTTTTGTAAATTTGGTTGTCCAATTCTTTACGGTCTGTTACGACAACGAATGTCCAGTGTCCCCGCATTTTTCTGAGGACTTTCTGTGCAAAGAAGATCATTGAGATACTTTTACCACTTCCTTGTGTATGCCAGAATACACCAAGTTTTCCAAGATTGGATTTGTTTTCCTGCAATGCCTTAATTGCGTTGTTTACGCCCAAGTATTGATGATTTTTTGAGATCAGTTTAATTGTCCCGCCTTGGATCTCCATAAACAGCGTGAAATTTTCAACGATATCTAATAATCGTTTTGGTTCACAGACACCTCGTAGAAGTGTTTCCAGTGAGACTCTCTGCTGTTCATCTTCACTTTCAATCCGTTTCCATTCGGTGAAGTGTTCCCATTCGGCAGTAAAACTCCCGACGCGGCTCTTTGAACCGTTGGATACAATAATTAAGGCGTTGTACCAAAAAAGGTGGGGGATGGTGTCTTTGTAGTCTCGGAGGTTGTCAATGTAGGCTGCGTATAGGTTTTCGCCAATCCCCTTGAACTCCATTAAGAGTAAGGGGATCCCGTTGACGAATCCTATCAGGTCTGGACGTCTGGTATACATTTCGCCAGTGATCCAGAATTGTGACGCTGCGAAGAAGTCGTTATTTTCTGGATTCTCCCAGTCAATGACTTTAATTACTGAAACGGTTTCTTCTTGTGTGTTCGGGTCGGGGTCAGTTATTTTAACACCGTCTTTCAGGAGATTGTAGATTTCCCGATTCCCTTCAACAGGGGTCATTACTTTGCGAGATTGCGTTAATTCTTCAATAGCGGAATCAATAACATCTTCAGGTGCATCATGGTTGAGCCGTACTAACGCCGCGCGGAGCCGATCAGTTAGTACGACTTCAGATTTTGCTGCTCTGCCAGTCCGAATTTTGCTGTCGTTCTCAAATTCGTTAGCACAGTCCTGCGTTTGCCATCCTATTTCTTTGAGCAGTTCAATTGCGGGTTGTTCTACGAGTTGGTTTTCACTGTAGGGGTTTCGCATGATGAATAGTCTTATATCTAACGATAGGCATCTCGACGGTGTTTGATTCGGTAAATGTTGACACGCCGATGTTGGTCGTCTATTTGATATAGAATTCGGTATATCCCAACGCGTATTCGCCAATCGGTTATATTGATATGTTATCGTGAAAACTGAGCGTAGAAATCTGCAGCTGTTACGATCTGTATATTCTGATAGTTTCCAAGTTTTAACAAATGCGAATCGCCAGTCACAATGTGGGTTGCCGAACCTACAACCGCGCATTCAATAACTTTGTCATCGTCCGGATCCGCATCAACAATCTTGAGGGTGTTGTTAATCGTAACCAGCCGCAGAAAACTGCTGAGGTATTCAATCCTTTTTCTTGTTTGGGTTGACGAGAAATTGAGCTTGGTAGAGAGCTTTTCTGCTAATTCAGCTAAAATTTCTATGCAGGTTATGCCTTTAATGCTGCCATGTCGTGCTAATTCAAGACAATGAAAAGGAGTTCCTTTCCAACCAGTAGCGGAAAATAGAATATTTGTATCATAAACAACTACCGGCTGCATTCGCGATCCTCATGGATGAGGTCATTAACAAAATTTTCACGATCCGCCTCGCTCATCTTATCCCAATTCAAGTTGCGTGAGTCACACAACTTGCGAAGTTGTGCCTCAGCGTATTCCATAAGTTCTGCTTGATCGGTTTCGACCGCAGCGTCCATCTCTAAAGTATCTTCTAAATCTTCAAGACGCTGCATGAGCAGTTGGAATTCTTTGATTGTCAGGAGCGCGGCGGTTTTCTCACCTTTGTCATCAACAAGATATTGCGGGTTGATTTTGAGCATTGGTGTCCTCCTCATTGCCTTGTTGATATTATACATTTTCACGGTTGTACTTGTCAATTGCTTTTGGTTTTATACTGCCAAATTTCAGAGTTTTCAGAGTAAAACGCGAAATAGCAGGTAGCGAAAAATGCCTATCCGATTAGTCTGGGAGCGGGATTATCTGGTTTTGAGCAAAATTGCGACTCTGAAATTTTGGTGTTGTCAGCGTCTTGCGCAATGGCAGGTCGTTCGATGAGTTAGTCTTCACTGTAAGGATTCATTTGAAAATTGGTTCAGTTGTTCGAAATTTTAGATTATCTTTTGTTTCAATCTCGGTTATAACTTGCCGAACATCAGTTTGGGTCAAGATGTTTAATTTCCAGAGTGTGCGTAAAATCTGAGCTAAGTTAATACAATCAATACGGTTTGCACCGCAATGGTGCATTACGCGCCGTTCGTTGCTAACCAAAATAGCTTTTAGGCGTTTACAAAGTGCCATAGATTCGCGTTCCCCTGCATCAAGTGTTTGTGGTAAGGAACGCATAAACTTTTGATATGCACTCGTCGTGCGATGTGTGCGAATTTGACCTTGTGTATTTAGTTCTATAATTTCATGCGCGAAGTGAACCCTTTTGAGCTCGCGATTTTGATTTCATTTTCGACAGCAGTAGCAATGTTAAGCTGGTCTTGATGAAAAACCGCAAACAAGAGAGATAACCTCTGAATCTTGGCGAAAATTGAAAGAACATCAGTATCAACAAAGACCAAAGTTATTGTTCCTCTGTGCTGATGTTTGATTTGTGCAATTCCCTGATGACCGCAATTCCCGCTTCCAAATTTTCATCTGAATCAACTTCGGCAATTTTAGATATACCTTTCTCCTTTAAAACCGCTTCCAACTCGAAACGGTGGATTCCCGCTAATTCAGCGGCTCTTCCGAGTGTCACTTTACCTTCTTGATATAGCAGGATTGCGGCATCAAGTTGTGACTCAGCTTCAAGAGATTTCCGTAGTTGATCGCGTTCCACTTTAGGCAATTTTTGAATTAATGGCAGCAGTTTTTCAAGAGTTATCGGTTCAGAAATTTGGATCATCCAATTGTACTCCTTTCAGATTATATCTCAATTTAATTGCCTTGTTGATATTATACATTTTCACGTTTGTACTTGTCAATTGCTTTCAGAGTGGCGAACTAAATTGGGATGACTTGGTCAATATCAAGGTCGGATACGTCTATTTCGCCAGAGATGCGTTTGGGGAGGAGAATTAAGTGGTTGGTAGAGGTGTAATACGGATTCAGGTTTTCATCTGCTAATAGACGCACGTGTTACCTTTTGATATTCGTGACATGCCGCAATGTCTTCAGGTGTGATACGAGGATAATTTTCAAGAATGTCTTCCTCTTTCCACCCCTGTTTTAGTAAATCAAGTATAAACTTGACAGATAAACGTGTGCCTTTGATAACCGGTTTTCCATCAAGGATCTTTTTATCGGAGTGCAAGCGTTCTGTTAACGCATACGGGATGTGCGTTCCGCCTTTATTTGGTTGGACCTTATCAGTATCAATATCAAGTTCGGATACGTCTATTTCGCCAGAGATGAGTTTAGGGAGGAGGAGGTCGCGGGTTTGTCGGAGGTTGGCGTTTTTCAGTTTTAACGCTGTAATGTTTTCAAAATTAGGTTCAATCATTTGGTCAAATTTTTCTAACAATTTTTGTGGAGGCAAAATGGCTGGAATTCTATTCAAGTTTTGTTGGTTAATCTTTGGCTGTGCGGCACCGGTAACATAGCCTAAAATGGCTACATTGGACATAAACAAATAAAGGAAATTTGTCGAAATTGGTGCCTTTCCTTGGACAACATGTGTATGATTATTTACCCAGAACTTTCCAGTTACTAACTGCAGCACAGGTTTTCCATCCTCAGTAACAACGCTACCATCTTCACCAATTAATAAATACCGTCCATCAAATAAATAATCGTTGATATGATCCAAAACTTTAGCAGCACCATAATATGGATATTCGCCCTGCATAGTTGATCTAACCTGTCCTGATAGTGGTTTACGCATACGATCAAAGTTTAGAGAGACCTCGCCAAATTTCTTAACCTCCCATCCCTACGGTATCGGTCCCAACTCTGATTGGACCATCGGCACGTTCTCCTGTCCCGGAAATCGGTAGTGGACGAACCATTCTCTGTAGAGGGTTTGTGCCATGTCTTCAAGGATTTTGATGCGGTGGGTGTTGTTTTCTATGAGGTCGTCGTAGGTGCTGAGGATAGCGGCGATTTTGCGTTGTGTTGGGAGGGGAAGAAATGGAATGGAAATATCTTCAACCGATGACAAAGCAGCACGTTGACGGCCTGAAGCACCGCTCATGCTCTTCACAGCAGGGTCTCGAATTATTGGACTGAGAGCCAAATATAAAATATAAGTTGAGTCTGATATATTGGGTTTACCACGAAAAATGAAAAACTCAGTTGATCCAAAACAGGGTTGATTACCCGTGTGTTTGAATTGAACGATCTTTCCGTTTTCTAAACAAGGCGTAATGCGAGCAAACAGGATGTCACCAGATTGAAATCGAGAACCGCCTCCTTTGTAAACGCGTTCTTCTTGAGGAAAAACAAACGCGTTACCTGGATTGATGTCAGCCATTTCAATGTATGGATGCTCTTTTCCCTTTTCTAATTGGACACGTGGATTAACTTCAACAAAATCACCAAAACGAATTGTGTTATTCATACTGTTATGTGTTTTCTATTCATTTTCAATCACAGATTTGGATTATGAGAGGATAGATCACGAAGTCGCAACGACTCGTAGGTGTCCGCCTTCTTCGTTGGAAGGCTTAATATGAATTTCAACGTCTCGGTTTAGTCTTTTCAGAATCGTAAGCAGACGTTCTACAGTAAAATCTTCAAAATTCATCTTCTTCAGACGTTTCACATCATTCGGATCAAGT
>LXNJ01000692.1_pt1 | contig 22248 bp, 24 predicted proteins | sample 809081 | NCBI WGS metagenome assembly LXNJ01 (sample SAMN04870510, study PRJNA318959) | sponge metagenome | biome: sponge; feature: marine sponge reef; material: water | host: Petrosia ficiformis | place: Greece: Milos, Mediterranean Sea | collected 2013-05-29 | depth 5-7 m | reverse complement strand
TGGGCGACGGAGGGAATCGGCAAGGGCTTGGCGGGCGTCAGGTGAGCGACGCGTACGGAGATCCTTTGCGGTTGTCCGTGCCCGGATGCATCGTCCTTAGCTGGGAACAAACGGGCGGGGCAGGCCCTTCGCGCGACAGCCCCTACGCCTGTAGTTCCTTCAACTTGCTCAATGCCGCAGCCGGATCGGGCAAGGTCCGTTGGTGGGCTTCCGTGTGACGGACGATGCCATCCGGGTCGATGATGAGCAGCGTGCGGTTCACGATGCCTGCGGTTTCGTTGAACAGGCCATAGGTCTTCGCGACCCCGCCATGAGGCCAGAAGTCCGCGAGCAGCGGGTGGCGGATGCCGCCCATGGCCGTGGACCATGCGCCCAGCGCCGGACCCGAGTCCACGCTCAAGCCGATGAGCGCCGCGCCGGCTTCGTCGAACTGCTTCAACGCACGGTTGAAGTTCGTGGTCTGGTTGCTTCAGCCGCCGGTGAACGCCAAGGGAAAGGTGTGCAGCACGACCCACTTGTCGCCCTTGAAACCGGCCAGACCGATCTCGTCGCCCTGGTGGCTTCGCAGGGTGAAGTCCGGGGCCGCATCTCCAACCGCAATCATGCCGTCCTCCATGTCCCGCGAGCAGCAACGTGAGCATACACTACCCGCCCCGACCGACATCCGCAGGTTGACGTGGTAGACGCCGGAAAGGCCCCATGGGGTCTCGCCCTTTGCGGAGGCGGTGCATGCGGCTATGCCAACATCGGCGTGCTTGAGGCCCTGTACCAGTCCGGCATGCGACCGGACTGCATCGCGGGTAGCAGCATGGGCGCGGTGATCGCCGGGTTGTCGGCCCTCGGACATTCGCCATCAACGATCAGGCGGGTGGCGCGGTCGCTCGGACCATTGGACGTCGCCAAACTCAGCACTAGGCCGTTGCGCAAGGGACTGCATGGCGGTCTGCTAGAGCAGCGGTTCTCGCATCTCGAACCACTGATCGGGGGCGCGCGCATCGGCGATTGCGAAATACCGTTCGTGTGTGTAGCCGGACGTGTCCGAGAACCAATCCGCTGGGAGCGGCTGCTGCTTCCAGGATTCGTGGACGACCTGCGCGAGAACGTCACCCTGCATGTGTTCGGACCCGATGTTCGAATGCTCGACGCGCTGCGGGCATCGACGGCGGTACCAGTCGTCTTCTCGCCCGTGGTCATCGGCGGCGAGCAGTTCATCGACCTCGTCCACTTCGGCGCGGTGCCGGCGCGCAGTCTCCGTGAAGCGCACGACCCCAGCGTGGTGGTGGCGTCCTACACCCAGCCCCGCTTCGACCAAATCGAGGTCTGGCTTCCCGATCCGATTCGCACGTTCCTCGCGGCCGGCTTGGAGGAAACGCACCGCGATCTAAGGGCCAGTGACGTGACGATTCGCCCCGACCTGCCCGCGTCCATGCTTCGTTTCGACCTCGCAATCGAGTTCGCGGCCGCCGGGCACGCTGCCACTTCGGCTCGATTGCCGGAACTGAAGGCCCTGCTCAGGTGAATGCGCCCGCTCGTCGCGCAGCCCGTTCCGGTATCTTGATGGACATGCCCCGGCAATCGATCATCGCCCTCGTTGCCCTGCTGTCCGTCAGTGCGTGCGTTTCACCGACACGACCACCGCAGTTCATCGGTGGCGTCGACCTGGTCTACCCCGAGGCGGCCAAGGCGAGAGGCGTCGAGGGTCGCGTCGTGGTTCGCTACGACATCACCGCGGATGGAAGCGTCGTCAACGCCGTCGTCGAGGCGTCCGAACCGCCCGGGGTCTTCGACCAGGCGGCACTGGCGGCGGTCAGATCCTGGCGATTCCGTCCCAAGGTGGACCGCGGCGAGGTGGTCGCCGCCCCGGGGCGCGTCAGTGAATTGCGGTTCCGCCTAGGCGAGAGCGAGTACGACGACCTGCCCCAGCCTCTCGGGGCAACCCCGTGAGCGAGTCCCTGAAACAACGCCGCGACCGCCTGCTCGGCAGCGGCGCACCGCTGTTCTACGCCGCGCCGCTGCACATCGTCCGCGGCGAAGGCGTGTCGCTGTTCGACGCCGCCGGCCGTCGCTACGTCGACATGTACAACAACGTACCCTGCGTCGGCCACTGCCATCCCCACGTGGTGCGCGCCGTCAGCGAACAGGCGGCGACGCTCAACGTCCACAACCGCTACCTGCACGAGGGGGTGCTGGACTACGCCGAGCGGCTCGCCGGGCGCCATCACGACGGCATCGACAGCGTCGTGTTCACCTGCACCGGCACCGAGGCCAACGAGGTGGCGCTGATGATGGCGCGGCTCGCCACCGGCGGTCGGGGAATCGTCTGCACCGACGCCGCCTACCACGGCAACAGCGCCGAGGTGCGCAAGCTCACGCGCAACCGGAGCACCGACGGCGAAGTCCGGTCGATCCCGTTTCCGGAGACCTACCGGCACCAGTCCAACGACCCGGCGGGGTTCTACCTGGAGAGGCTCCGCGAGGTCATCGGGGGGTTCGAACGCGACGGCGTCCCCTTCGCCGGGATGCTGCTCTGCCCGTTGCTCGCCAACGAGGGTCTGCCCAAAATCCCGGACGGCTTCATGCCCGCGGCCACCGACCTGGTCCGCGAAGCCGGTGGCGTCGTCGTTGCCGACGAGGTGCAGGCCGGGCTCTGCCGGGCCGGACGCTGGTGGGGCCACGAGGTCATGGGATTTCGACCCGACATCGTCGTCATGGGCAAACCCCTCGGTGCCGGCGTGCCCCTCGCCGCTGCGGCCGCCAGCCGAAACATCGTCGACACGTTTCGACGTGGTACCCGGTACTTCAACACCTTCGCATCGAGCCCCCTACAGGCCGCGGCCGGCAACGCCGTGCTCGACGTGATCGAGAACGAGGATCTCTGCACCAACGCCGGGAAGGTGGGCGCGGAAATCCGCCGGCGACTGCTGGAACTGCAACCCCGGGCCGAGGCCATGGGCGATGTGCGCGGGCACGGCCTGTTCGTCGGCGTCGAGTGGGTCTCCGATCGCGACGCCAAGACGCCGGACCGCGACGGCGCGGTCCGCGTGGTCAACGCCATGAAGGACAAGGGGTTCCTGATCGGCAATGCCGGCGCGTTCGGCAACGTGGTGAAGATCCGGCCGCCACTCGTCTTCTCCCACCAGGATGCGGCCGCCTTCCTCGACGCCTTCGAAGAGACGCTCGGCGAGTTGGATGTCCGATGAACGTCTGCGCGCGGCGCGCGCAGTGCTCCGCGCGTGGAATCTCGAGGTCGAGGACATCCACCTCGTCTCCGTTACCGAGAACATCGCCTTTCGGGTCGATGATCGTGCCGGCGGGCGCTACGTGCTGCGCCTGCACCGGCCTTGGTATCACGACCTCGACGAACTGATCTCCGAGCAGACCTGGACGGCAGCACTGCGCGCGGCGGGCGTCGATGTGCCGGTACCGGTGATGACCCGCGACGGCGAGGGCTATGCGTCGGTCGAGGTCGCGGCCGAGCGCCGCCACGCCGGTCTGCTCGAGTGGGTGGACGGGCCGACCATGCACCAGGTCATGCGGCAGAACGACGATCCAGCCTTCGCGCGCCAGTGCTTCGCGCAGCTCGGCGAGATCATGGCCTCGATCCACAATCAGTCCGCCGCTTGGACGATCCCGCCGGGGTTTCGGCGCCAGCGGCTGGACGCCGATGGGCTGATGGGCGAACAGCCGTTCTGGGGCCGGTTTTGGGAGTCGCCGCATTTGGAGGCCGATGAACGTCCCCGGTTGGCGGCGCTGCGCGAGACCATCCACGGCATCCTCGCCGACTACGGCACGGAACCCGGAACCTTCGGCCTCATCCACGCCGACCTGCACCCGAACAACGTCATCGACAACGGCGAAGCCCTGCACGTCATCGACTTCGATGATGCCGGATTCGGCTGGCACGCCTACGAGTTCGCCGTCGCCCTCTCCCATTTCCATCACGACCACCGCCTCGAGGCGTTCTGCGGCGCCATGATCGACGGCTACCGCAGACACCGTGCGGTCGACGACGAGACGGTCGCGCGGATTCCCCTCTTCCTTCTGGTCCGGAGCCTCGCATCCATCGGCTGGACCGCCGCCCGTCCCGAGCTCGACCACGGCGACTGGACTCGCCGGCTCGTGCAACGGGTCGATGAGTCCGCCGACGAGGTGCTTGCCCGGTACCGCTAGCTCGCGGGCTCCGGCACCCGAGCCCCATGCCCGGTCAGCGCTTCGATGACCTTCGCCGCGCGTAGCAGGAAGCCGTCGGCACGCAGCGGCGCGACGAGTTGGGCGCCGACCGGCAGGCCGTTGCGGAACCCCGCCGGTAGCGACAGTGCCGGGCAGCAGGTCACCGTGATCCAGCTGCAGCTCTCCATCCACTCGATATAGGTGGACATCCGCTTGCCGTCGACCTCGCGCGGCCAGTCCGTCTGGAGGTCGAACGGCTGAACCTGGGTGGTCGGCCCGATCAGGAGGTCCACGTTGTCGAAGAACGCGGCAACGCGCGCGATGAGCGCCGTGCGTGCCGGATACACCCAGTCGTAGTCGGCGAGAGTCAATTCAAGACCGGCCTCGAGATTCCAACGGATCGAGTCCTTGAGTTCCGCCTTCTGCTCATCCGTCATGGGGCCGAAGCGGCGACGGAAACCGGTGGCCCGGAGGATGTGGAAGATGCGGCGCGCGTCGGCGAGGTCCGGCGCGGCGTCGACCACCGTGGCGCCGGCGTCGGCGAGGGCGGCTCGCAACTCGCCGATCGCATCCCGGATCGCCGGTTCCACCGGCAGACCGCCGAAGTCCTCGGTGACGGCGATGCGGAGCTTCGCCAGGTCGACGGGCTCCACCGGCAGGAACGACGAGCCCGCGTCGGACAGGCAGTTGGGTACTCGAGGGTCGGGGCCGGCAAGGACCGAGAACAACAGCGCCAGATCGTCCACGGTCCGGGCCATGGGACCCGCCGTGGACAGATCGGACCAGGGATCGCCGTGCACGGTCGGCACCCGGCCGGGCGAAGGACGAAAGCCGATGACGTTGCAGAACGCCGCCGGGTTGCGCAGCGACCCGCCGGTGTCGCTGCCGTCCGCGACGGGGATCATCCGCGCCGCCAGGGCGACGGCCGCCCCGCCGCTGCTGCCGCCGCAGGTCTTGCCCGGATCGTAGGGATTCCGGGTGGGCCCGAACACCCGGTTGAACGTCTGCGACCCGGCGCCGAACTCCGGCACGTTGGTTTTGCCGATGGTCACCGCCCCGGCCCGGCGCATGCGCTCGACGATCAGCGCGTCCGCATCCGGCACGTGTTCCGCGTAGAGCGGCGAGCCGAACGTCGTGCGGATGCCCTTGGTCGGCAGCAGGTCCTTGTGGGCGATGGGCAGGCCGGCGAGCGGGCCCTGGGCGGCGGGTTCCCGGTCCAGGGCGTCGGCCCGAACCCTCGCGAGGTCATAGCAGGTCGTGACGATGGCATTGAGCGCCGGATCGACCGCCTCGATGCGTTCGATGTGGGCGTCGAGAATCTCCCGGCAGTTCAGTTCGCGTCGCCGAACCAGGCCGCGCAGTTCGGTGGCCGTGAGCAGGCAGGGGTCGCTCAGGAGCCGTCCCAGCCGTTCCAGTGCGTGATTTCGGACACGGGCGGACGTGACGCCGGTTTGAAATCCGTTCCCAGCGTGTATGCCACCGGCAGCAGGGCCGTTTGCACCACATCCTCAGGGATGCCAAGAATCTCAGCGGCTTCGCGCTCGAACCCGAGGTGCAGCGTTGTCAGGCACGACCCCAGGCCACGGGCCCGCAACGCCAGTTGGAAGTTCCAGACCGCCGGGTAGATCGACGCGTAGTAGCCGCCGAGGGCCGTGACCCCGGCCTCGGCGCGGGGACGTCCGGCGAGGCACGGGATGACGTGCACCGGCACCTCGTGAAGATGCTCCATCAGGTAGAGCGCGGAACTAAATACGCGGGCCTGCTGCGCATCACCTGCGGACTGTGCCCGGGTGTTGGCGCCGGTCAGGTACGCCTCCCCGCCGCGCCGGTAGAGTTCGGCCAGGGCTTGGCGCTTGTCGGCGTCGTCCACGACCACCCAGCGCCAGTTCTGGCTGTTCGACCCGGTGGGGGCCTGCACGGCGAGTTCGAGGCATTCGTCGATCACCGCTCTCGGCACCGGACGCGAAAGGTCCAGCCGTTTGCGTACGGCCCGCGTCGTCGACAACAGCCAATCGCAGCTTTCGAGATCCACCCTCAATCCTTCTTGTCGTCGGTGGTCTTCTTCCGCTTGCGCCGTCGACGACTGCCGAACGTGCCACGCACGATCTTGCCGCGGCGGGTGCGGACATCACCCTTTCCCATGTACATCCCCTCGTGGCTGGACGCGGTGATCATACCCGTTGCGTCCGGTTGCTTCAGATGGCGGTCGGGTCACAACCCCCAGCACTCCATCTCGTCGGCGAAGATCAGCGGCCCGCTGTAGTGCTCCTCGATGAAGTCCCTGGATATGCTCTCCACGCCCAACGTGGGCGTCGTGCGGTGTCCGAGGACCAGCATGCGGACGTTCGCCAGCGTCGCGACCCTCGCCAGTTCCGTCGGCGTGGCGAAGTAGTCGAGCGATGCGCCGCGCGCGGAGTTGAGGATCGCGTGGTGGACGATGAGCGCGTCGGCGTCCTTGGCGAAACCGGCGATCACGCCGTTCTGGTTGCTGAAGCTGCCGGCGAACACCAGTGATACGTCGCCGATGTCCACCCGCCAGGCGAGCGCCGGGATGTCGCCGTGGTTCACGGGCACGGCCGACAGGGCGATGTTCCGGGTGCCGAACTCCGACCAGCGGCGCATGCCGATGGCCGTCACGTCCCGCACCGATATCCGGTAGCCGGCGGGCGACGGCACGTCGAGAAACGGTGCCAGGCGAGGGAAGGCACCCTCCGGGCCCATGAGCCTGTGGATCATTGCCGACACGGAGTCGCCACCGGGTACCGCCGGCCCGAATACCGGCAACGGCCGTTCGCGCATCGCCGTCCGGGAACCCTCGATGAGACTCGGAAAGTCGACGAGACTACGCGCCTGGAGTTTGGTGAACACGATCGCGTCGAGATCGGCGAACGCCGCGCCGGCCTGGTCGAAGCGCAACGCCGCCGCCGAGCCGACGTCGACCATCAGACGAACGTTCTCGTCGATCCACACCAGGTAGGACGCGCCGCCCCGTTGATCGTCGAGGTCGGTGCCGCCGGACCCGAGAATCTGCAGCCAGACGCCTTCGTCGCCGCAGTAGGGAACGTCCTGGGCAGTCGCGAACGGTGCCGCCGCGACCAATAGGAGAACGAGAAGCCGTCTTTGCATGGGTATCACTCGTCGATTCGAATGTTGTCGATCACGGTCAGCAACGCCCCGGCGCTCGCTTCGTCCGGCATCCGCCAGTCCCCGCGGGGAGACAGGCTGACCGTGCCGACCTTCGGTCCCGGCGGCAAGGTCGTGCGCTTGAACTGCTGGGCGAAGAACCGCTGGAAGAAAACGCCGAGCCAATGCTTGATTTCGACCGGCGGATAGTCGTCGGCGAAAGCCCGCGTCGCCAGCGTGAAGATCTTCTCCACCCCCGCGCCCCGGCGCAGGAAGTGGAACAGGAAGAAATCGTGCAGCTCGTACGGACCGATGATCTCCTCCGTCCGCTGGCCGATCTCGCCATCCTCGGACGGCACCAGCTCGGGGGTCATGGGCGTGTCCAGAACACGCTCCAGGACGGCGCGCAGGTCGTCACCGGCGCGGTGCCGTGCGTACCAGCGCACCAGGTAGGCGATCAGCGTCTTGGGCACGCCGGCGTTGACGTTGTAGCCAGCCATCTGGTCCGCGTTGAACGTGCACCACCCAAGGGCGAGTTCCGACAGGTCGCCGGTACCGACGACGATTCCCCCGGTGAGGTTGGCCGTGTCGAACAGAATCTGCGTGCGCTCCCGCGCCTGGACGTTCTCGAAGGTGACGTCGGCGTCGCCGGGATGGGCGATATCGGCGAGATGCTGTTCGACGGCCGCCTCGATGGGAATCTCCCGCAGCTCGACGCCCGTGGTGCGTGCCAGTTCACGCGCCGAGGCCAAGGTGTGCTCGGTCGTTCCCGGCCCGGGCATGGTCAGCGCGCAGACCGTCGACGGCGGCAGCCCGAGGGCCTTGAGGGTGTCGAGGCACACTAGGTAGGCGAGGCTGGAGTCGAGGCCGCCGGACAGGCCGATCACCAGGCGCTTGGCGTCGGATGCCCGCGCCCGGCGGGCCAGCCCGGTGGCCTGGATGGCGAGAATCTCCCGCGCCCGGGCGTCGAGTTCGGACTCGTCCGACGGTACGAACGGTTGCCGGGAATGGGATCTTACCAACGTCGCCAACGACGGTGGCGAACCCGCGTCCACCAGGAACGGCGGCACCGGGCGCCGACTCTGGGCGAAGGTCGTGTTGCGCACCCGGTCATGGCGCAGGCGCTCGCAGTCGATCTCCACGGTCAGCACGCTGCCGTCGAGATCGAAACGCCTCGACTCGCCCAGCATCCGGCCGTTCTCGGCGGCCAGAAGATGGCCGCCGAAAACCACGTCCTTGGTCGACTCGCTTGGTCCCGCTCCCGCGTAGACATAGCCGGAAAGCGTCCGCGCGCTCTGGGTCCGGACGAGATCGCGCCGGTAGTCCGCCTTGGCCACCAGCTCGGTACTGGCGGACAGGTTGAGCAGGATTTCGGCACCGGCGAGAGCCAGGTCCGCGCTCGGCGGACTGGGTGCCCAGAGGTCCTCGCAGATCTCGATGCCGAAGGCGGTACCGCCCAGTCTGAACACCAGGTCCGTACGCAGCGGAAAGGTCCCCAAGCCGCCTTCGATCATCACGGCGATGTCGGCACCGGAGGCGAACCAGCGCTTCTCGTAGAACTCCTCGTAGTTCGGCTGGGCCACCTTGGGCACGGCACCGAGAATGCCACCGTCACGACACACGAACGCGCAGTTGAGGATGCGGCCATCGTCAAGCCACCAGGGCGCGCCGACCACGAGGACCCGCCCACCCGTGGCTTCCGTGATCGACCCAAGGGCGGACGAAGTCGCACGCCTCAGGTCCGCCGTGGCGAACAGATCCTCGCAGGTGTAGCCGGTGACGCAAAGTTCCGGGAGCAGCACGATCGCCGCGTCGTCCGGGGCGTTCCGATACGCCGCCAGGATCGCCTCGGCATTGGCGGCGGGATCCGCAATGACCACCGGCGGCGCCGCGGCCGCAACCTTGATGAAGCCGAACTGCCCGTAGTCCGTCACGCGGTATGGACCCATTCCTTGCGGCGGTCCGCTTGCAATTCCTGTGTTGTCGTCAACTCAGTGCATGTGCCTGCGTACTGGATCAGTTCGGCCATCCGCCCTTGGCGGCCGACGGTGAAGACTACCGCCATCGCTTCACGCTTGGTCTTCGCGCCAATCGACCGGAAGGGACCCATCGGCTCGGTGTCGGGACAATCGACCGGTTTGTTCATGATCTAATCCTAGCAGCCTGTCGGCCTTCGCCGCGGCCTGTGCTGCCGCACCCGAATCCATCGTCTGCGGTGCCTGCGATCGGTTTCCGTCGACAACACGTCGGTTAGGCAGGCGGTTACAATCGCGCTCCCTGCACTTCCACCAAGGTTGGAGAACACCACCGTGAATTTCGAATTCTCCGACGAGCAGAACCTGCTGCGCGAGCAGGCACTCGGTTTTCTGCGGGAGGCCTGCCCGATGTCGGCCGTACGCGCCATCCTGGACGATGACGACCGCCCCTACGACGAGGAGCTGTGGCGCAAGATCGCCGAGCTCGGCTGGACGGCCGCCGTGATCCCGGAGGCGCACGGGGGCTTGGGCCTGTCGTACCTCGAACTCAGCGTCATCGCCGAAGAACTCGGCCGCGCCGTCGCGCCGGTGCCCTTCTCGTCCTCGGTGTACCTGGCAACGGAAGCGCTGCTCATGGCGGGCAGCGAAGCGCAGAAGGAGAAGTGGCTGCCGCGGCTGGCCACGGGCGACGCGATCGGTGCCTTTGCTCTAGGGGAAGGTCCCGGCCAACCCCGCGCCGGGAACCTCGAGACCGTCGCATCGTCGGGGGCTCTCACAGGCGTCAAGATCCCCGTGGCCGACGGCGACATCGCGGACTTCGCCGTGGTGGTCGCACGATCCGATGCCGGCGACGGTGCCAGTCTCCACCTTGCCGAACTCGACGGCGTCAGCCGCGAATCCGTCGGTACCCTGGATCCCACCCGCTCCCACGCCAGATTCGCCTTCGCCGACGACGCGGCGGAACCGCTCGGCGCGGACGGCGAAGGCTGGACGGCGACTCAACGTCTGCTCGACCGGGCCGCCGTGCTGTTCGCCTGGGAGCAGGTGGGCGGCGCGAATGCCGCGTTGGAGATGGCCAAGGAGTACGCCTTGGGGCGCTACGCCTTCGGCCGTCCCATCGCCAGCTACCAGGCCATCAAGCACAAGCTCGCCCACGCCTACGTCAACAACACGCTGGCGCGGGCCAACTGCTACTACGGCGCGTGGGCGCTGGACACCGACGCCGACGAACTGCCGGTGGCCGCCGCGACCGCGCGCGTGAGCGCCACCCAGGCCTACTACTACGCGTCGAAGGAGAACATCCAGACCCATGGCGGCATGGGCTTCACCTGGGAATTCGACTGCCAGTTCCACTACCGCCGCGCCAAGCTGCTGTCCGTCAACATCGGCAGCGAGGCGACCTGGCAGGACAGGCTGATCAGCGGAATAGAACGCGACCGGTCGGCCGCCTAGGACTTCGAGGAGCACATCATGGACTTCAACGACTCTCCTGACGAGGCGGCCTTTCGCGCCGAGGCGCGCGAGTGGCTCGAGGCCAATGCACCGACCCGCGAGGAACTCGAGGGCCTCGACGAGGTCGAGGCCGCCAAGCTCTGGCAGAAGCGCAAGTACGACGCCGGATGGGCCTGCATCCGTTGGCCGGAGCAGTACGGCGGGCGCGGCGCCAACCCGATCGAACAGGTTATCTGGAACCAGGAGGAAGGCAGGTTCGCGACGCCGGGCAGCGTCTTCGCGATCGGCCAGGGCATGGCGGCACCCACCTTGATGGCGTGGGCGAGCGAAGAGCACAAGCGCAAGCATCTGCCGCCGCTCGCCTCCGGCGAGCACATCTGGTGCCAGCTGTTCAGCGAGCCGGCCGGCGGTTCGGACCTGGCGGCGTTGCGTACCCGCGCCGAGAAGGACGGCGACGAGTGGGTCATCAACGGGCAGAAGATCTGGACGTCCGGGGCGCACTACTCCGACTACGGCATCATCGTCCTGCGCACCGACCCGACGGTGCCCAAGCACAAGGGCCTGTCCTATTTCTTCCTCGACATGAAGTCGCCCGGCGTCGAGATCCGGCCGATCAAGCAGATCTCCGGCGGCGCCAACTTCAACGAGGTTTTCTTCAACGACGTGCGGGTGCCGGACGACCAGCGCCTCGGCGCCGTCGGCCAGGGCTGGCAGGTGGCACTGACCACGCTCATGAACGAACGCATGGCCATCGGCGGCGGCGGCGTTGGCGGCGCCGGTTTCCGCCAGGTGTTCGACCTCGCCGGCAAGGTGGAGATCGACGGCGAACCGGCGATCCGCGACCGCAACGTGCGCGCCAAGCTCGCCACCTGGTACGCCCAGGAGACGGGCCTCAAGTACACCGGCTACCGGGCGCTGTCCGCCCTCTCGCGCGGCGACACGCCCGGCCCCGAGAATTCCATCGGCAAGCTCGTCGCGGCGTCCAAGGCCCAGGACATGGCGTCCTTCGCCATGGATCTGCTGGAACTGTCCGGCGCCATCTCCGATCCGGTCTACGCCGAGGCCCACGGCATGTACCAGGCCACCTTCATGGGCGCCCCCGGCGGCCGCATCGCCGGCGGCAGCGACGAGATCATGCTGAACATCCTCTCCGAGCGGGTCCTCGGCCTGCCCCAGGATGTGCGGGTCGACAAGGGCATCCCGTTCAACGAGGTGCCTACGGGACGTTAGCGCCGTCCGCTAAGAATCAGACCTTCCCTAAGCAACCTGTAACCGTGGGGCGGGGCTTGTCTCCGCCCTACCGTCAGTGAACGAGCGGCGCTTCCGTGGGCAAGACGAGGGTTCTGGCCTTCTCCAGAATGCGCGCCAGCAGCACGCTCGCGTCCCCCGACTCGTCGGGTCTCACCTGCGCCATGGTCGACAGGTCGGTGAACGGCCGGGTCAACTCGCAGGCGTTGCTGGCATCGCATAACGACTTGCGGATGCGCCGGTAGATCGCCTGTTCCGTCGCCCTGCCCTCAACGGACAATTGACGGATCAGCTCGCTTAGGAGCGGTTCGATCTCATTGCGCGCGACCACCGGGTTCACGGCGTTTCTTCCTTCCGCAGTTCACGGCGATTGTGCGCTCCGGACGGGAGTCAGTAAAGCCAGCTTGGTGCGTTTCCCATCCCCGGGGTGACCGGTCAATCGAGCACGTTCTCGCCGCCGTCCTCGAGGTGCTCGGGGCGGGTCCAGTAGTCGAACTGCGGGGTGAAAGTCTGCTCGTCCAGGCCCGCCAGGGCCAATAGTGGCCACACCGCGCAGTAGAGGTCGCCGGGGCCGAACGAGCAGGCGTTCTTCCTGACGATCAGTCCGTCCCGACGTTCGTAGACCACGGCGCCGGGGTAGTTCTCGGCCTGGCCGTAGACGCCCTGCTCGCTGATGTAGTCGCCGCCGCCGTGGGAGGCGAGTCGGAACCGCCAACCGCGCGAGTTGGCGAAGGTGCGCTGCACGTCCGGCGAGTCCTTGGAGACCAGCACGACGGCCAGCGCGGCTTCCAGGTGGGGCAGCAGACCGTTGAAGCCGTCCGCCCACAGCGTGCAGTAGCGGCACGCCTGGCCCATGTTGTGGATGACCAGCAGGCGGTCCTTGCCGCCGAAGAGATCGAGCAGCGTCGTCTCGCCGTGCGTCGTCGTGAAGGGGTAGTTCGGCACGGTTTCGCCGACGTTGGCCTTGCGCAACGCGGCGAGCTCCATCGTGAGTTCGCCGATCCGGCGTTCGACGTCGGCGATGCGGTCTTCAGGCACCGGCTTCCTCCGCCTCGGGCGTCATGCGCACGATCTGGCCACCCGATGCGTGTTCGAGCAGCAGGTAGATGACGCCACCGGGACCCGTCTCGATGTCCCGGATCCGGGCGAGGTCCTCGATCAGGGTCTCGCGTTCCACCTCCTGGCCGTCCTCGAACACGAACCGGACCAGATCGGAACCCTTCAGCGAGCCGACGAGGGCATGGTGGTGCCATCCGGGAAACGCGTCGCCGTCGTAGAACACGAAGCTCGACACCGCCACCGACGGCGTGAGGTCGACGACGGGCGGCTCCAAGTCGTCGGGGTCGAAGTCGACGCCGAGCCCCCGACCGTCCACCGGGCGGCCGTTGTAGTGCACGCCTTTCGACGTGAGCGGCCAGCCGTAGTTGCCGCCGGGGATCAGCCGGTTGATCTCGTCGCCGCCCCGCGGGCCCATTTCGGTGCTCCATAGCTCGCCCGTCTGCGGGTTGAACTCGAGACCGTGGGGGCTGCGATGGCCCAGGGTCCAGATGGTCGGAAACGCGTCCGGTTGGTCGACGAAGGGGTTGTCCTCGGGCACGCGCCCGTCATCGCGCATGCGGTGGATCTTGCCGTCCGGTTGATCGAGCCTCTGCACCGGTCGTTGCCCGGCCTTCATGCCGAGGCTCAGGAAGACATGGCCGGCCCCGTCGAAGCAGATGCGTCCACCCGTGGCCATGTCGGTGGCCGAGTTGTAGAACGCCTTGTCGACCTCGAAGACGGTCTCCTGGTCCGTCCACGTTCCGTCGCGCAGCCGGCCGCGGACAAGCTTGGTCATCGACGCCGGTCCGCGTCGACTTTGGGCGGCGCAGTCTTCGCAGCGGTCGCCGTAGCTGAGATAGATCCAGCGGTTGTCCGCGTAGTCGGGATGCAGGGTCACGTCGAGAACCCAGCCGTTGCCGTACTGAAGCGGGCCGAACTGCACGGCGCCGCCGTGCCCGACGGGCGCACCGGGCACCAGCTCCGATTGCTCGCCGGCGGCGGAGACGACCGTGAGCCCGCGCATCTTCTCGGTGAGCAGGATGCGGCCATCCGGCAGGGGGGCGATGGCGTAGGGGAGCGGGTCAAGCCCATCGGCGACGAGTTCGAGGCGGAAGTCGTGCAGCGACGTCCGCACTGCATCCGTGGGCACGACCAGCGGTGTCTCGATGCGGAAGTCGCCGAAGGTCGTGTTGGCGCGTTCCTCGGAGATGAAGATGGCGACACTCCGGATCTCGGTCTCCGACAGCGTCTCAGACCAACTGGGCATGCCCCGGTCCGGCATCCCGGCGGCGATGCTCCGGGCGATGTTGTCGATGCCGTCGCCGTAGCCCAGATCGATGCCCACCAGCGGCGTGCCCTGGGCAGCGCCCTGAAGGTCCCCCCCGTGGCATACGGCGCAATGACGGTGGTAGAGGCGCTCGAAGCCCTCGACCTCCTCGATCCCGCATGCCGTGATGCCGAGCAGCAGAACACAGCCCGCCAGCCGGTTGATTGCGAATGGAGACATTGCCCAGCTACCCCCCGCCGTTCCTTATTGCCCACAGACATCCGCGGCGCATGATTTCCCTGGCCTCGGGCACGTCGAAGTCCGACGCCACGTGGCCGAGTGAACTGTAGAACACCTTGCCCGTCCCGTAGCGCTTCTTCCACGCCACCGGCATGGTCGCCCCACGGACCCAGTCGATACCCCAGTGTTCGCCCTTGAAGGTGGTGGTCGCGAGCACCTCGTTGGACGGGTCGACGTGCATGAAGTACTGCTCGGATCGCATCCCGAAGTCGTCGAGGCCGGCGACGATGGGGTCGTCGCTGGCGATGTTGACCTCGTAGTCGATGATGCCGCCGGGATGGCAGATGAACTGGCCGCCCACCATGAACTGGTACTCGACGTTGTTGCGGAACGAGTCCCCCATGCCGCCGTGCCAGCCCGCGCAGCCGGTGCCCGCGCGGATCGCCTTGAGCAGACCCGCCTCCTGGTCGCGGCCGATCTGCGACATGGTCCACACCGGCACCACGAGGTCCACCGCCGCCATGAAGTCCTCGTCGGCCAACGGCTCGAGCCGGTCGGTGACCGTAACGTCGTGTCCGTCGGCTTCGAGCACGTCCGCGAAGATGGCCGCCGTCTGTTCCGGTTCGTGGCCGTTCCAGCCGCCCCAGGTGATGAATACGCGTCCCATGGTCCCCTCGGTTGCTGCCTTTTCGTTCCAGAGCCTCTGCCGCTCAATCCAACTCGCCGTGACCGAGACCGGTCGGCAGCGGCGCCGGCCTGTCGGGTCGGCTCTCCAGCACGACATGCCGGCCTTCCGCCGAAGAGCGACCGAAGGCGGCCATGATCTCGAGCACGTGCTGGGCCAGGCGGCCGTCGCAGCGGTGTTCGCGACCGGTGCGAATGCCGACGCACATGTCGGCGAGGCCGATGCTGCGCATGTTGTCCGTGTAGCCGTGGGTGAGCGGGCGCTCTTCCCACTCTTTCCCCGAGCTCCCGGAGCTCCCGGACGCTATTCGCACGACACCGCCGAAGCCGTTGGGATCCGGCGCGGACAGGCTGGCGTCGACGCCGTGGATCTCGATGAAGCGGTTGGAGTGGCGGCGAACGTCGAAGCTCATGACCACGGTGACCACGGCGCCGCAGACGAACTCCAGCGTACCCGCCGCGTGGGTGTCGACCTCCACGTGGATCGACTCGCCGCGCCGAGGCGCCGAGCCGATCATCCGGGTGTCGCGTCCGCGGGTCGTGATGGCGGCCACGCGCCGCACCGGGCCGAGGGCATGCACCAGGGCCGTCAGATAGTACGGTCCCATGTCGAACAGCGGTCCACCGCCCGGCTGGTAGTAGAACGCCGGGTTGGGATGCCACGACTCGTGGCCGGGCCCCATCATGAACGCCGTGCCCGCGACGGGAGTTCCGACGGCGCCGTCGTCGATCAGGCCGCGAACCGTCTGGTGGCCGCCGCCGAGGAAGGTGTCCGGCGCGCAACCCACGCGCAGGCCCGCCGAGTCGGCCGCATCCAGAACGCGCCGGCCTTCGTCGACATCGAGGCCGAAGGGCTTCTCGCAATACGCGTGCTTGCCCGCTTCGAGGGCCGCGAGGTTGACCGCGGCGTGGGCGACGGGAATGGTCAGGTTGAGGATGACCTCCACCTCGTCGCGGGCCAGCAGATCGTCCACCGGCATGGCCGGCACGCCGAAGTTCTCCTGCGTACGCTCGGCCGCCGCCGGATCGATATCCGCACATCCCGCGAACTCGAGGACGTCGAAGGTGGCGGCAGCCCGCAGATACGCCGGGCTGATGGTCCCGCAGCCGATCAAGCCGATGCGAACGGGTTCAATGGGCATGATGGCAGGCTGCAGGGCGACGCACGGCGTCGCTCAGTCCCGCTGGCGTTCGTGCAGCTCCACGCGGTCGTAGATCGCGGTCACGTGCTTGAAGTCGAGGAGCAGCGAATGCGAGACATGGGTCGAGGGGTCGTGCAGATGGTATTTGAAGCGATTCTGCTCGCCGCCCTGCAGGAATGCGTCGTAGTCCTTCGTGAGCTCTCGCACATCGCTGATGATCTCCGTGCTCCAGGTCGCCCGAAACGGCCCCAGCAGGGCTCCGCCGACCAGCGCGATGATGATCTCGTGGTTGGTCAAGCCCTTGTCGTCGGCCACGGCGCTGCTCCGCGATGCGCTTCGTGTGTACCATAGCACTCAACCAATCGAACATGACAAGCCACCATCTACTCTAGGGGGATTTCCATGGCGCTATCGGCATTCGATCATCTCGTCGTCCGGGTGGGCGACATCGAAGAGGGCATCGCCACCTACCGCGACAAGCTCGGGCTGACGCTCGACCGCACCGACGAGAGCAAAGCGCTCGGCATCAAGCAGGCGTTCTTCAACCTGCCCGGCGGCGGTTTCATCGAGGTCGTGGCACCGACCGACCCTTCATCGGCCGTGGGCCAGGCGCTCGACAAGCGGGGTGAGGGAATCCACACGGTGGCTTTCGCGGTCGACGACCTCGACGCGGCGTGCGCCACGATGAAGGCCGGCGGCGCCCAACTCATCGGCGAGGGCGGACCCCAGGTCTTCGTCCACCCGAGATCGACCCACGGGGTGCTGATCCAACTATCCACCAAGTAGCCACGAAGTAGCCACACGCGCGCCGTAGGCACCCAGAAATCCGCGCAAGCGGATTTCCAGCGCGCCCGTCAGGGCGCGCGGGCGCGGGCTTCGCCGACCGCGGCGAACCAGCGTCGCGCCGGTGGCGACCACAGCACCGGCAGGGAGGCCAAGGCGAGGATCTTGGAAATCACGTCGCCTGTGGGCAGCGCGCCAACGGCTTCGTCGAATGCCGGCGCGTTGACGAAGCCGAACACGGCGACCGCGAAGACGGCGACCACGGCACCACGCACCCAGCCGGAACCGTTGTAGGCGGACCAGGCAAGGAAGCCCCAGAGCACCACGAAGAACACGCGGCCGCCGTTGTTGTCGACGGCATCGACGCCCACCGCCCAGGTGACGATCAGGACCAGCGCGCTGCCCAGCAACATCATCGCCCCGGCGGTCACCGGAATGGGTCGCGGCGGCAACGGACTCACCGCGGCGGAGTCGCCGTGCTCAATGTTCATCCGATCAACTCAACTCAGACCGCGTCGCGTTGGTTCTCGAAGAAGAATCGGCTCTCCCCGAACGCCGGTTTCAACTGGTCGAACCAAGTCGCCTTGGCATCGAACTTGGCGAAGAACGGCACGCCGACCCAGTCCGGGTTGCGTCCCTGCAGGAAGCGGAGGACGAACACGCGTTCGCCCCGGATACGCTGGACCCCGACGATCTCGACCTTGCCCGGCTCGGCGCTCATGCTCGGGCCCCGGACCGTGCGGGCGAGGCCGGACACGCGGCGGACCGCTTCCGTGTAGATCTCGTGGGTGCGCTCGAGCGGCACTTCGAAGTAGCGGCGGGCACCCGTGTCACGCTCGACGAACATGTAGTAGGGGACGACACCGAGGCCCACCTCTTCCCGCCACAGGCGTTCCCACACCGCCGCGTCGTCGTTGATTCGCCGCAGCACGGGGGCCTGGGCACGGATCACGGCGCCCGTGCTCTGGATCCGGCGGATCGCCTCGCGGACGACGTCCGTCGAAAGCTCGCGCCAGTGGTTGAAGTGAGCCATGAACGCCAGGTGCCGCCCGGAGGCAACGACACGCTCGAACAGGCGCAGCATCTCGTCGGCGTCCGGGTCGTGGACGAACCGGTGCGGCCAGAAGGTCAGCGACTTGGTACCGATGCGGATGTTCTGCACATGCCCGAGTTCCGGCGCTTCGAGGATCGGCAAGAGGTAGCGCGACAACGTGCTCGCCTTCATCACCATCGGATCGCCGCCGGTGACGAGGAGATCGGTCACGTCGGGGTGCGCGGCGAGGTGCCGGTGCAGGCCGGCGACCTGTTTGGCGTAGATCTTCATGCCCTTGCCGACGAACTGAGCCCAGCGGAAGCAGAACGTGCAATACGCGTGGCAGGTCTGGCCGCGGCTCGGAAAGAAAAGCACGGTCTCGCGGTACTTGTGCTGGATCCCCTCGAGCGTCCCACCATCGAGATTCTGGGGGATGTTGAGTTCCCGCTGACCTGCGGGGTGGGGATTGAGACTCTCCCGAATCGCCGCGACGACGGGCTCGACCTCCTCGTCCGGGGCGTCCCGCCTGAACAGGTCCGCGATGCGGTTGAAATCCGGCCCGGCGAGCATGCCGGGTTGGGGAAAGGTCATCTGGTAGACGGGGTCGTCGGGTACGCGCGACCAGTCGATGAGCCGGTCGATGACATACGTGTTCGTCCGGAAAGGCAGCACCCGGCTGACGACCTGCATGGCGAACCGTTCGTCGGCAGAAAGCCCCGCGAGCTGCGGAATCTTGCCGAGCTGCCGCTCCGAGATGGCCCGAAACCGCGAGGACGGTGGGGCCGAACGACGCGGCGCCTGCGGGTGTCGGGCGGCACGCGGGCCAAGACCCCCGTTCGCGACGGGCGACTCGGTGACCAGCATCTGCACGCCGTTCCGCTCGACTTCGGTCCCCTTCATCACCCCTCCGAGAGCTGGGTCATCAGTACCAATCCGCCGCCGCGCCGCCGCCACGCGCCCTCAACGCCAATGCGAAAGAAGAGACCGCACGTGCGGACCCTAGCCGGGCAAGCATAACAAACCACACGCCGCGCACCGGCGGCGCGATCATCCGTCACCACCAGCCTGGCGCCGCCGATGGCCGATAAACGCTTCGCCTTCGGCTACACTGGTCCGAAAACCACCGGAGGACAGCAGCCGTGGGGCCACTCAAAGGGTTTCGCGTCATCGAACTCGCCGGCATCGGGCCGGGACCGTTCTGCGGGATGATGCTCTCGGACATGGGCGCGGAGGTCATCCGCGTGGATCGCGTCGGACGGGCCGGACGGCGTGCCCGGGACGTGCTTGCCAGGAACCGGCGTTCCATCGCCGTGGACTTGAAACAGCCCGAGGGAGTCGAACTCGTGCTCAAGCTCGTCGAGACGGCCGATGGCCTGTTCGAAGGCTTCCGGCCCGGTGTCACGGAGCGCCTGGGACTCGGCCCGGATGACTGCCTGGCACGCAACGAGAGGCTCGTCTACGGCCGCATGACCGGCTGGGGCCAGGAAGGGCCCATGGCCCACGCCGCCGGCCACGACATCAACTACATCGGCCTCGCCGGCGCCCTCCACGCCATCGGCGAGCCCGGAGGCAAACCGGTGCCGCCGCTCAACCTCATCGGCGACTTCGGCGGCGGCGGCATGCTGCTGGCCTACGGGCTGGTCTGCGGCATGCTCGAGGCCGCGCGATCCGGCAAGGGCCAGGTCATCGACGCCGCCATGGTCGATGGCGCCGCATCGCTCATGGCGATGTTCTTCTCCATGGCCGGCCACGGCTTCAAGGACCAGCGCGGCTCGAACATGCTCGACGGCGGCGCGCACTTCTACAACACCTACGAGACGAAAGACGGCAAGCACATCTGCGTCGGCGCCATCGAACCGCAGTTCTACGCCGAACTCGTGGAAAAGGCGGGTGTGGACCCGAACCGCTTCGGGCCGCAGATGGACGACGACCAGTGGGTGGGCTTCAAAGAGGAACTGGCGGAGGTCTTCAAGACCCGGACGCGGGACGAGTGGTGCGCGATCATGGAGGGCAGCGACGTCTGCTTCGCGCCGGTGCTGTCTATCCTTGAAGCTCCGGACCATCCCCACAACCGCCATCGCGGCACGTTCGTGGAGGTGAACGGTGTGACGCAGCCGGCACCGGCGCCACGTTTCAGCCGCACGACCGCCGAAGTCTCGCACGCGGCGCGGATTCCCGGCGAAGACACCCGCGAGTTGCTCGCAGGGCTGGGCCTGGACGACGCCGAAATCGAAACGTTGGAAGCGGCGGGTGTCGTCGAGTCCACCCAGGAGGTCGCGTAGCGTTGCAGACCCGTACCTACGAAGAAGCCTACCGGGCATCCATCGACGATCCGGAGACGTTCTGGCGGGAGGCCGCACACGACATCGACTGGTTCGAATTTCCGGCGTCGATTCTCGATGCCGACGCCAACGGCACGAGCCGCTGGTTTCGTGGCGGCAAGCTGAACACCGCCTGGCTCGCCCTCGACCGCCATGTGCAGACCGGGCGGGGTGACAACACCGCGTTGATCTACGACTCGCCGGTCACCGGTCAGATCCTGCGTTGGACGTTCGCGGAATTGACCGAACGCGTGGCGCGCGTCGCCGGGGGTCTCGAGAATCTCGGCGTAACCCAGGGTGATCGCGTGATCGTCTACATGCCGATGATCCCGGAAGCCGTGATCGCCATGCTGGCCTGCGCCCGCATCGGCGCCGTCCACTCGGTGGTGTTCGGGGGTTTCGCCGCGCCCGAACTCGCTTTGCGGATCGACGACGCGAAACCCGACGTCGTGCTGTCCGCGTCGTGCGGCATCGAGTTCCAGACCGTCATCCCCTACAAGCCGCTGCTGGACGAAGCCATCGACCTCGCCGCGTCGAAGCCCGCGCACACGGTCATCGTGCGGCGACCGCAGCTCGAGGCGGCGCTGATCGAAGGCCGCGACCTCGACTGGGCCGCTTGGGAAGCGGCGAGCGAACCCGTGCCCTGCGTGGAGGTCGACGCCTGGGACCCGCTCTACATCCTCTACACGTCGGGCACCACCGGGCGTCCCAAGGGCGTCGTGCGCGACAACGGCGGCCACGCCGTGGCGCTCAACTACAGCATGGACGCGATCTACGGCTGCGATGCCGGCGACGTGTACTGGGCCGCTTCGGACGTCGGCTGGGTGGTGGGACACTCATACATCGTGTACGGACCGCTCATCAAGGGCTGCACGACCGTGCTGTACGAGGGCAAACCCGTTCGCACGCCCGATGCCGGGGCCATCTGGCGGGTCATCGCCGAACACGGTGTGAAGACGTTCTTCGTGGCGCCGACGGCGTTTCGCGCGGTCAAGAAGGAAGACCCGGATTCGACCTTGAAGCGACGGTACGACATCTCCTGTCTCGACTACCTGTTCGTCGCCGGCGAGCGGCTGGATCCACCCACCTACGAGTGGCTCAAGCAGACCGTCCACACGCCGGTGATCGATCACTGGTGGCAAACGGAGACAGGCTGGTCGATCTGCGCCAACATGGCCGGCGTTGCGGATGCCGACGAGCGGGAAACCCGGCCAGGGAGTCCCAGCTTCCCGGTGCCGGGCTACGACCTGCGGATCCTCGACGACGACGGCAACGAACTCGGCCCCGACGAGGAGGGCAACGTCGTGGTCAAGGGGCCGCTGCCACCCGGTACGCTACCCACCGTTTGGGGCGACCATCAACGCTATGTCGAGGCGTACTGGTCGCGCTATCCCGGATTCTACCTAACCGGCGACGGGGGATACCGTGACGCCGACGGCTACGTCTACATCATGGGCCGGGTGGACGACGTGATGAACGTCGCCGGCCACCGGCTGTCGACGGGCGAACTTGAAGAGGTGGTTGCCGCGCACCCCGCCGTGGCGGAATGCGCGGTGGTCGGCATCGCGGACGAGGACAGGGGCCAGGTACCGCTTGGGCTGGTGCTGCTCAAGGACGGCGTCAACGCCGACCCCGCGGAGGTGGAGTCCGAACTCGTGCAGATGGTTCGGCACCGCGTGGGTGCGTTCGCCAACTTCAAGCAGGCACTCGTCGTGCCGCGCCTGCCGAAGACGCGCTCCGGCAAGATTCTCCGCCAAGTCATCCGCAGGAT
>LXNJ01000691.1_pt1 | contig 22276 bp, 20 predicted proteins | sample 809081 | NCBI WGS metagenome assembly LXNJ01 (sample SAMN04870510, study PRJNA318959) | sponge metagenome | biome: sponge; feature: marine sponge reef; material: water | host: Petrosia ficiformis | place: Greece: Milos, Mediterranean Sea | collected 2013-05-29 | depth 5-7 m | reverse complement strand
GCCGGGACCGGGCTCTGCCGTTTGGGGCTATGCGCCGGTGCGGCCAGATCGACGGCTGAGTCGGAGGCTAGGTCCTGACCCGCCAAAACATCACCAGCCCGAGTACCAGAAAGACCATGTTCGGAATCCAGGCCGCTGCCGCCGGGGAAAGAAGTCCGCCGCCGCCTGCCGCTTCCCCTATCTCGATTAGGATGATGTAGAGGAATGTCGTCAGCAGGGCGACAGCCAGGGCAGTCGGCGTGCCGCCCCTCCTGGTGGTGTGAGCAAGCGAAATCCCGAACAGCGTGATTACGAGTCCCGAGAACGGGTAGGCAATGCGCTGCGCCAGAAGGGTCCTCAGCAACAGCGGCTCTCCCCCCGACCGTTCGATACCCCGGATCGCCTCCTCCAGCTCCCCGTACCGCAGCTCCTTGTCTTCGATACGGCCCTGCCGCTGGTCGTTTTCGGTCGCTAGCAGCTCGTCGGGGTCGGCGTCGAAACTCCGCATTTGCAGTTCCGCGAACTGGAACGCGGTCTCACGGCCCTCTGCCGGCATCAGGCGCATCCAGCCGTCCTCCATCAGCCACCGGCCCAAGCCAGGTTGATAGATTGCCTGAGCGGCCGCCGCATTCATCCGGGGATCCCCCGCGGACCTCGGCGCGCGTTCGATCTGCACCTCGGTCATGCGTCCCTGGTTGGCGTCGAGCGAACGCACTTTGTACATGGTCTCGTTGTCGCCGGCGAACACGAAAGTGCTGCGGCGCCCGGTCAGAGAAGGTCCCTCGCCCGACACCTCGCGAGCCTTGCGCTGGCCGGCCGCGGCCACCTCGGCCAGCCCAATCCCGCCTACGCTGAGGCCGGCCGCGCAGATGACAATGGGGAGCGAGAACCGGTAAAACGAGGTGCCGCCTGCCTTGACGGCGACCAGTTCCATGCGCCTCGCGAAGTTGGACACGGTGAACGCCGAAGACAGCAGAAGGGCGATTGGGAAGGCGACCAGGCTGTGATAGGGCGCCTCGAAGAAGTACTGCGCGGCCATCGCGCCGAAGCCCGGACGGTTGCCGGCACGCCCCACGTCGAGCGTGTCCACCAGGTTGATGACCCAGAACAGGAACGGAACGCCCAGCATACACACGATGAACACCTGCATGAACTGCCCGGCCACGTACAAATCCATGATTCGCAGCCACCGGGGCCGGCGCGGCCGGAACGATGCGACGTTCATCGGAATGCGGCACGCGGGCTCACCGGAACGCCGTCCGGGTGCGCATCAGAATCCAGAGGCCCACTCCCCCAAACAGGACGTTGGGCAGCCACATCGCCCACAGCGGCGTCACAAGGTCTTGGTCGGCCAGCTTCTCTCCGCCGCTGAGCGCCAGGTAATAGGCCGCGAATATCGTGAAGCTGACCCCGGCCACCAGAGCCACTCCCCCCCTCGGATAACGAATGGCGACTGGCACGGCCAGCAGCACGAATGCAATGCAGGCCGCCGGGATGGAACCCTTCTTGTGGATCTCAACCCAGTATCTCCGGGAGGTGTTGACGCCGGCGCGTTCGCGGGCGGTCAGCTGCCTGAAGGTCTCGGTTACCTCCACGGTCCTGTGCACGCGCTCGCCCTGGTCCCGGCCCCGCTGAACCACCGTGCCCAGCGCCTCGGCGAAAGTCGAATCGGCAGCGGCCAATTGCAGCGCCTCTTCGGTGGTGCCCGCTCCGCCCCCGACCCCTTCCGCTCCGGACTCCGCGGGGGCGGCAATCCCCAAGATCCGGTGGGTGACCTGGTGCGTGAACGCGCCGGTTTCCGACTTGGCCAGTTCGGCCCGCTTGTCCCCCTCGGCGGCGGCAACCCTCATGTCGGCAATCGACATCTCGCGCTCGCCGCGCGCCTGGACGGAGTCAACTTCCAGGTCGTTGGCGATATCGGGCAGCCTCATGATCATGTTGTCAAAATGGATCTGCCGGAACATGTCCGAACGCTGCCACGGTTTCTCCTGCACCACCCCGTCCCCAAGGTGAAGGAAAAGGTCGGTGCCCTTGTTGCCGGGAGTGGTGGAGCCGCTGTCCGCGTAGACCGTCCGGCTCTGCTGACCGCCCCGCTCGTCGTAGAGACGAACCTCGGACATCTGGTTGGTTTCGTGGTCAATCCGGGCCGCCTGCAAGTAAACTCGCGGCAATACGCCGTTGAGCGTTCCTTCCCTCATGGAGAAAAGGGGCTTTTTCCTCTGGATCCCAACCGTCAGTTTGGTCAGCTCGTGATTGGACTCGGGCAGCACGCGGTCGGAAAACCAAACCATGAACCCGGTCAGCATCACCGCGGCAACCAAGAGCGGCCCCGCCGTCCGCACAATTGAGACCCCCGCCGCCCTGAGCGCGGTAATCTCCCGGTCCAGTTCGAGTCGGCTGAACACGTAAAGGGCGGCGATGAGCACACCCATGGGAACGGTCTGCGCCAGGATGAACGGAAGCGAAAGCCCAAACACCTTCACGATGATGGTCCAGTGCAGGCCCTTGCCGGCCAGGTCGGGGAGTTTCTCGCCCACCTGGTCCATCAGGAAGACCAGTGTGAGCGCCGAAACCGAAAAAAAGAACGGCGCCACATGCAAGCGGAGTACGTACCGGGTGATCGTTTTCACGCCGCGAAGTTACGTTTGGACCGGTGCGCGCGTCATGCCTTGCGGGCTGAGGAGCCGTATTTCAATGGACCGAGACCTGCTGACCAGATGAGAGATTCAGAAGAGCCGGCGGGCGGCCAGAGCCGCGGACGGATTCTGTGGGCCGACGACGAAGTCGACATGCTTCGTCCTCATCTAATGACACTCCGCCGGGCCGGTTACGTTGTCGACCCCGTAATGAACGGTGCCGACGCGCTCGAGTTGTTGTCGCGCTGGAGCTACGACCTCATGCTCCTGGACGAGCGAATGCCCGGCCTGCGCGGCATCGAGGTGCTGGAGCGCGTGAGGCGCGAGGCTCCCCGTCTGCCTGTGGTAATGGTCACCAAGAGCGAAGAGGACTCGACGCTTCGCGAGGCGATCGGGCGCCGGGCGGAAGACTACATCGTCAAGCCGACCAGTCCGCGTCAGGTCCTCTCGGTGGTGACCCGCCTGCTCGCGGGTCCCGAGCTGCGCCACGAGTTCATGGCCCGTGACTTCACACGACTCTATCCCCGGCTGGCGGAAGCGGCGGCGGAGGCCAGCTCTTGGCGGGATTACGCCAACCTCTACTCGCAGCTGGTGGACTGGCAGTTGAGGCTGGATGCCGCTCGGGAGGCGGGGCTGGCCGAGACGCTTGACAGTCTTTTGACCGAGGCACGCCGCGGGTACTGCGACCTGGTCGCCCAGCGATACGGGCAGTGGGTGCACGAGGGCGGGGCGCGCGGCCCGCCGCTCTCGGTCGATATCATGCCCCGGTTCTTCGGCCCGCTGGTGCGGGAGGACGAATCGACTCTGATCATCGTGATGGACTGCATGAGGCTGGACCAGTGGCGGGCGATTCGGCCGCACCTGGAGGACTTTTTCGAGATCGAGGAGTCGCTGTATTCATCGGTGTTGCCGACTGCCACTCCCTTTTCTCGCAACGGAATATTCACGGGCTTGTTTGCCGACGAGTTGGCGGAAGTCAAGCCGGACTGGTGGGCCGTGGGCGACAATTCACCCGAGGCCGAGTTGTTCCAGAACGCGGTGGAGCGGGCGGCCGGCCGGCGCGTGAAAACCCACTACGAGAGGGTCTTTACCCGGCGTGAGGCGGGGACGGCCCTGGCCAATCTGGGTGGAGTCCTGTCGACCCCGGGGGCCACCGCGCTGGTGTTTGGCTTTGTGGATTTGCTGACCCACGGCAGGGCGGAGTCGCGGCTGCTCTGGGAGATTGCCGGCGACCCAAGTGCCCTGAGGTCACTGACCACCGCCTGGTTCGAGAGATCACCGGCGCTGGATGCCCTGCGGTTGGCGGCCCGGCTGGGAGTGCGCACTCTGGTGACTACCGACCACGGCTCCATCCACTGCCACCGTCCGACCACGGTGTTTGCCGGGCCGGACGCGTCGCGCGGGCTCAGGTACAAGATCGGGAACGACATCCGCGCCGAGAACCCCGACAACGTGTATTCCGCCCGCGACGCAGACGAGCTGAGGTTGCCGCCGGGGGGGCTGCGGCAGAGCTACGTTTTGTGCCGGGAAGACTATTTCTTTGTCTATCCGACCAAGCTCAACGAATACCGGCGGAGGTACAGGAACAGTTTCCTGCACGGGGGCGTGAGCCTCGAAGAAATGGTGCTGCCGGTGGCGTTGCTGACTCCCCGGTGATTGCCCCGCCGGGACTCCGGCGCCTGCTGCATTTTTCGAAGCCGTCCCGGGGCGCGTTCGCGGGGGCGGTGGTTCTCGGATCTCTGGCAGGGGGTCTGGATGCTTTCGGACTTCTCCTGCTAATCCCGTTCCTGCGTTCGCTTTTCGACATGGGCCCCCTCCTTCCCGACGGGGGCAGAAATCTGGCCGAGCGGCTGCTCGACGAAGTAACCGGCCGGTGGCTTGGGTCCGCGGAAGGACTGGAAGGTCTGGGCGCGGTTTGCCTGGCGGTGTTTGCGGCTATCGCGCTGAAGAACGCCTGCCTGTGGGGAAGCTCCGTTCTGGCCGCGCGGGTGCGCGAGCGTTCGGCGCGCGACATGCGGGATGCGGTCCACGACCGGCTGCACCGGCTTCCGCTGGGGTGGTTGGAGGCAAACCGCGCCGGGGATCTGGCCGCGAGGGTACTAGCCGACACGGAGAGGGCGAAGAGCGCGGCGACCGATCTGCTTGCGGCTGCCGTCCGCCACGCCGCGACTCTGATCGCCTACGCGGCCGCGCTGGCCGCCCTGTCTTGGGTGCTGGCGCTGGCGGCTTTGTTGTTGGTCCCGGCCAGCCGTTTCATCCTCCGCCCGTTGCTGAGGGGCCTGCGCGGCCGCTTCGGCCGGGTCTTCCGCGAACACGGCCGGATGTCGGCGCTCCTCCAGGAGACGCTCGGCGCGATCAGGCTGGTCAAGGCCTGGGGTGCCGAGGCATGGGAGACCGCCAGGTTCAGGCGACACTCCGAATCGGTTCGCCAGCGCACGGTTTCCGCCGAGTCCGCGGCCCTGCTCGCGTCGCCCCTGTCGGAGGTGCTCGGCTCGGCGGTGGCCCTCATACTGGTGCAGGCCGGCGCCAACCTGGCGTCGGGGGGGACCGGGTTGGCCCCCGAGCAGTTCATGGCGTTTGTCGTGATTGCCCTGCGCGCTATTTCACCTTTCAAGGCGTTGGTCGGGTACCGGACCGCGGCTGCGCCGGCTCTGGCTGCGGCCCGGCGGTTCTTCTCGGTCCTGGACCGGGCACCCGAGCCGGCGACCTCGTCGGGCCCTGCCACGGTGGCGGCACACGGAGCGGCACGGGGCACCAATGCCGCCGACCTGCGGGTGGAGGGCCTGGAATTCAGCTACACTCGCGACAAGCCGGTTCTGCGCGGCGTGTCGATGGCGGTCCCGGCCGGCAGCAGCGCGGCTCTGGTCGGCGCGTCCGGCGGGGGTAAGAGCGCCCTGGCGGGAATCGTCTGTCGGTTTTGGGAACCAGACGGCGGTCGGGTCCTGGTTGACGGCCGTGACATTTCCGTGGTCCCGGCGTCTCGGCTGCGGAACCGCGTCGCGCTCCTGACGCAGGAGACTCACCTGTTCAACGACACCATCAGCGCCAACATCGCCTACGCCGCGGAGCCCGACACGGACCGTGTCGGGGCAGCTGCGGCGGTGGCCGGTGCGGCCGATTTCATCGGGCGCTTGTCGGCCGGTTACGCGACCCGTGTTGGCGACCGGGGCACCCGCCTCTCCGGAGGCGAACGCCAGCGGATCGGGTTGGCGCGGGCGGCGTACCGCAGGCCGGCGCTGCTGATTCTGGACGAAGCCACCTCCGCCCTGGACGCCGAGTCGGAGAAACGTGTGCTGGACCGGCTTGCCGAAGACCCGCATGTCGGGACGGTCGTGATCGTGGCTCACCGGTTGGCCGCGGTGCGGGAGGTGGACCGGATCTGGGTTCTTTCGGAGGGCCGCATTGCCGAGTCAGGCACCTGCGCCGATCTGCTAGCCGCCAGGGGTGAGTTCTGGCAACTGTTCTCGCCTCAGTTGGCGGCGGTGGCCGTATAGCTACGGAACACGGAATCAGGACGGCCGGCGGTGCCCCGTGGTAGCCTGGGTCGGTGAGGCAGCACGTCTGGCGGGCTGGCGGCGGCGGGTGGCACAGTCGCAGGTCACGGCGAGCTTCCCCGAACGATCCTCCGATTGGGCCGCGGAAGTTGCCCGGGAGTGTTACCGGCATTTCAGTCGGGAACTGGCCGTTTCGTGGCGGGCGTCGCGTTCTCCCGGCACCTTGGAGGCAACGCTCTCTCGGATCGCGGGGGTCGAAGAGTTCGTACGGTCGCTGGACTACGGCCGCCGGGAAGGGGCCGGAGGGGCGGTGGTGGTGACGGGTCACCTGGGCAACTGGGAGCTGGGCGCCGCCGCCACCGCCCAGTCCGGGACGGGATTGGTGGCTGCGGTACAGCCACAGGGCTGGCTGGCCGGGCCTCTGCTCGGGAGGATGCGCCGGGGTCTGGGAATACGCGTAACCCACAGGGGACCCGGGCAGGCCGGGGTCCTTCTGCGGGCAGCCCGCACCGGTGTGGCGGCGGTCGTGGCCGATCAGCACGCTCCCGGTGGTGAGTGGGTGCAGTTCCTGGGACGCCCGGCCCGCGCCTCTCGGGGACCCGCCAAGCTGAGCATCGCCGCCGGGGTGCCGCTGTATTTTGCCGCGCTCGTGCGAGATGCCGCGCGAGACTCGGAGGGGTACAGGTTCGTCTACGAACGCATGGACGACGGATCTAAAGGCCCGACCGGGGCGGGGGTACCGGCCGGTGTCTCGGCGCGGGAGTTGACCGTTCGCTGGATGGCGGCGCTGGAGCGTGAGATTCGCCGCCGGCCCGAGCAGTATTTTTGGTTCCACCGGCGCTGGAAGGGTTCACCCCCGGAAAGCTCGAAAGACAACTCGGAAGAAAGTTCGGAGGGCGGTTTTTGATATACGTCGGAATACCGACGCTGGACGAGGCGACCCTCGGCCCCCTGTTGTGGCGGCTGCGGCAGGTAGCGGCCCGTGACCGGGCGGCCTACACGGTTCTGGTCTGTGGAGACGGAGACCGTAACAGGCTCACCGACATTGTGCGGCGGTACAGCAAACTCGTTCCCGTTGAGATCGTGCAACCTCCGGCCCGGCCGGGCCGGGCGGCGGCGCTCGAGCAGCTGATTCGCTCGGCTGTGAGTCGCTCCGATTACCCTCGCCGCGATGGGCTTCTGACCATGCAGGCTGATCTGACTGATTCGCCGGACCTGATTTCCGAGATGGTCCGCCGGTTTGAGGGGGGCGTTGACCTGGTCACCGTACCGCCCGGGGCCCGCATCCCCGGCCCGAAACGGGGCAGGCTGCGTCGCCGCCTTGTCCGCGCCGCTCTGCGGCGCACGGCACGGGCGCGGGGGCGACTGAGCGACCGCAACCCGGGGAGTTCTTTCCGGCTGTACCGGCTCACCCTGCTTGAGCGCGTCATCGAGGCGGCCGACACCGGCCCTCTGATGCGCCACAAGGGTTGGGCGGCCAACGTCGAACTGCTGGCCCGCACAGCGCCCTTCGTACGCCGCAGGCACGAAATCAGGCTCCAAGGCCAACGCCTGCACGATTACGGGCGGCTGCGACCGAGCCGTTTTTCGGCCAGGCGCGAACTGAGGTGCCTCGCCTCGGCCGCACGCGACGGTTCGTTGTGGCGCACGGCCCGAAGCACGGCGGCCCGTGTCGCGATGGTGTCGGCCGCCGCCGCAGCTGCCGCCCTGGGGGCGGGAGCGACGGCGCTGCCCCTCGCCGCCCAGGCTCCGACAAACGGTTTGGCCGGTGCTGAGAGCCATACGCCCCCGCGCGACCCCGACGGTTTCCTTCTTGACCTGCCGTTTGGAGTTGGTGAGACAGCGCAATACACCGTGACGGCCGGCTGGGGCCGGGCCCGTGGCCGGATCGGAGTGGCCAGCCTCGCCGTCGAGGCGAGCGAGCTCATTCGCGGAACCGAGACCCTGCGCCTGGCAATGGAACTGAGCGGGAGGGTTCTGGGGTTCCGGCTCGAACAGCGCACGGTCAGCTGGCTCGCCCCGGATCCGTTCCGGTCCCTCCTGTTCGAAGAGAAGGTACGGGAGCCCGGTTTCAGCCGGGACCGGCGCACGGTCATTGACCACCAAAGCAAAACGGGGATCATCTACGAACTGGACGAGGAAACCGGTGTCTACGCGGAAGTGGCGGACCCGCCGCGGTTCACGGTCATCGAAGGAGCCTTGGACGAGATATCGCTGCTTTACCTGGTCAGGACCCTGCCGCTCGAAGTGGGGCAGGTCCATAACCTCCAGCGCCATTTCGACGAAGAAGACAACCCGGTGATTGTCGAGGTGCTACGGCGGGAGCGAGTCCAGGTTGAGGCGGGGACCTTCCAGACCATTGTGGTCCGCCCGATCATCAGGTCCAGCAGCTCATTCGGCGAAGACAACGACTCTGAGGTCTACCTGAGCGACGACGATAAGAGGATCATCGTCCAGATCAGGTTCAACACGCGGATCAGTCAGATCAACATGTACCTGGACGAGTACTCTCCTGGCACCGGGGCCGCCCAACCTCCCCGCCTGTAAGACAACACCGGCCGGCGCAGACTCGGGGGCCTTCCCATGCATCGCGGACCTTTGCGAAGGGAGGCCTGCGCGAGTATCCTTTTCGGCGTCCGGCAAGGGGCGAAGGGCATACCGAAAACAAATATCAGGAGGGTAAGTGGGAGGACACCAAACCAATCAAGTTGACAAAGCGCGGGACGAATTATTCAGCCACATCCGGGCTTGCCAGGTGTTGGAGGCTGAACCTGACGAGCGCGAGGCGTGGTTTGATGACACGCTTGAGTACATGGCGGGGCGGTACCCGGACCTGAGCGGATCGGATATCCAGGTCCTCCGCACCATTGGCCTCAGGTACTGCGCGCCGGTGATCCCCCACGGCAGGGCGCGCGCTGCCGACTAGTATCACGCCACACATAGGCGAGGCGGACCTGACTCAGGCTCCGCTACCGCCGCCGCAGAAGGCTTAAATGGAATTCGGGCTGGTGCTGCGTTTTGCAGCGGTCTTGGGCCTGGTGGGCGCCAACGCATTTTTCGTTGCTGCCGAGTTTGCTCTGGTGGGTGCCCGGCGCACTCGCATCAACCAGCTTGCCCAGGAAGGCGACCGGCTTGCGCGAATCGTTCAGCGTGCCCAGTCTGACCTGGACCGCAGCATTTCGGGCACTCAGCTCGGAATTACACTGTCTTCACTGGGGCTGGGGTGGATCGGTGAACCCGCGCTGGCGTCATCGCTCGAGAACCTGCTGGCGTTCCTTGGCGTGCAGGCCAGCGAAGTCGCGCTCCATTCGGCCGCGGTCGCAATCGCGTTCCTGATAATCACCTACCTGCACATCGTCCTCGGGGAACTGGCCCCCAAGACTGTCGCGCTGCTCCGCCCGGAGTCGGTCAGCAGGTACGTGGCCGGCCCGCTGTTGACATTCAACCGCCTGATGCGGCCCGGCATATGGATACTGAACGGATCGGCGAGGCGTTTCCTGGACCTGCTCCGGGTGCCCCGCGCCGACGCCCACGGCGAAGACCGGGTACACAGTCCCGAAGAGATTGAGATGCTCGTCAATCTGGGCACTCGCGAAGGGGTGGTGGAAGAAGACGAACAGGCAATGATCTCGAACGTCTTCGATCTGACCCGAACCGCCGTCCGCGAGGTGATGACGCCGCGCCCCGACATCATCGCGGTGGCCGCCGATGACGGGATCTCGGAAATCCTGAGAGCAGCAGCCGAGTCCGGCCGGTCACGCGTCCCGGTCACGGGAGAGTCGCTCGACGATATTGTAGGAGTGGTGGTGGTCAAGGACCTGATTCCGCACGTGCTGGAAGGACGCGAGGTAGAGGCGAAACACTCGTCCCCGCCCAGCACCGCCGGCGACGTGATGCGCGAGGCCTTCTTCGTTCCGGGCGCAAAGCCCGTGGACGACCTGTTGGCCGAGATGCGCCGGGCCAAGACCCACATGGCAGTGATCGTGGACGAGTTCGGAGGGACGGCCGGATTGGTTACGCTTGAGGACTTGCTGGAGGAGATCGTCGGCGAGATTTACGACGAGCACGACGAAGAAGAAGAGGGCGTTCGGTGGTCTGATGACGGGTCGGCGTCCATTGAAGGCGGCTTTCCTTTCTCGGACCTGGCCGAGGCGCTGGATCTGGAGAGCGAGGGGAACGGGGCCTACGACACCGCCGCGGGTTACGTGATCGGAGCCTTGAAACGAATTCCGGAGCCGGGCGACCGGGTGCCGCTGGGCGGAGCCGAACTGGAGGTGCTGGAAGTGGTGGATCAGCGAATCACCCGGCTGGCCCTGCACGGGGTGCCCGCCAACCGCCGGGAGATCCTCTCCCAGCAGGACGGCGGCGGCGCGGAGTGACCATCCGGGTCGCCGTCATCGGAGGCGACGGGATCGGACCCGGGGTAACCGAACAGGCCTGCCGGGTACTCGAGGCGGTCCGCGGGGCCGGACTCGCCGACCTGGAAATGACGCGTTTCCCCCATGGCGCGGACCACTACCTCGCCACGGGCGAAACGATGTCGGACGAGACGTTTGCCCGCTTGCGCGACGACTTTGACTGCATTCTGTTCGGGTCGGTCGGCGACCCCCGGGTGCCCAAAGGCGAACATGCGCGCGACCTGCTTCTGGGGCTCCGCACCAGGCTGGATTTGTACGTCAACTGGCGCCCCGTCCGGCTGCGGGCGGCCGACCTCTCCCCGCTCAAGGATGCCCGGGCCGCCGATCTACACATGGAGATTCTGAGGGAAAACACCGAGGGCCTCTACTCGGGCGCGGGCCGTGTGGAGGGTGCGGGCACGCCCAGGGAAGTGGCGTACTCGACCGGAGTGGCCACCCGGCACGCGGTCGAGCGGATCACGCGATTTGCGTTCCAGTGGGCGGAGCGAGAGGAGCGCCCGATGGCGGTGGCCGACAAGGCGAACGCGGTACCGCACATGTGGGGCCTGTGGCGGCGTGTCTTCGGCGAGCTGAAACCGGACTTCCCGGGCGTCGCGAGCGAAGCGATGCACATCGACGCCCTGGTGATGGAGATGGTCCGCAGCCCGGCGCGGTTCGGGATCGTGCTGGCCTCCAACCTGCTGGGCGACATCATTTCCGATCTGGGCACCGGTTTGGTTGGGGGGCCCGGCGTGGCCCCCTCGGCCAATTTCCGACCAGAGGGGGGCGCGGCCGGAGCAGGCGGACCGAGGTGTTCGGCCCTGTACGAGCCGGTCCACGGCACGGCGCCGGACATCGCGGGGCAGGGCAAGGCCAATCCAATGGCTGCGGTGCTCAGCGGCGCCCTGTTGCTCCGGCGGCACGGGTTCGGTGGAGCGGCGCAAGTTGTAGAGACCTCGGTGGAGGAAGCGCTGGCCGGGGGTGTCCGCACGCCCGACCTGGGGGGATCCTCCACGACGCAGGAAACCGGCGACTGGCTGTGCCGCCGTATTTCAAATCACACAGCAACTCACATCGCAACGCGGGGAGCATCATGATGACGGTTGTGTTTCTGTCGGCTGCCAGAACGGCCATGGGGACCTTCGGCGGGAGCCTCAGAAAACTTTCCGCCATTGATCTAGGCGTAGGTGCGGCGCAGGCCGCGGTCGAGCGCTCCGGTGCCGATCCGGCCGATTTCGGGCACTCTGTGTTCGGCAATGTGATGCAGACATCCCCGGACGCCATCTACCTGGCGCGGCACATCGGCCTGAAGGCAGGTCTCCCCGAGAACATGCCCGCGCTGGCCGTGAACCGGCTGTGCGGTTCGGGGTTCCAGGCGGTAGTGGACGGTGCACGGGAAATCCTGCTCGGCGACGCCAAGGTCTGCCTGACCGGCGGTGCTGAGTCGATGAGCCAGGCTCCCCATGTGGTTCGCGGTGCCCGCTGGGGCCTGCCGCTCGGGCCCTCTCCCAAGCTGGAGGACACGCTGTGGGAGGCGCTCACCGACTCCTACTGTGGACTGTCGATGGCCGAGACCGCGGAGAACCTGGCCGACGAATACGGGGTCACCCGCGAGGAGTCCGACGCCGTAGCCCTGCGGAGCCAGCGCCTTGCCCACGAAGCCTGGGAGCAGGGCCGGCTGGCCGAAGAGGTCGTCCCGGTCAAGGTGGGACGGAAGGGGCGCGAGAAGTCTTTCGACCGCGACGAGCACCTGCGCCCGGACTCCACCCCCGAAGGCTTGGCCTCACTGCGGCCCTATTTCAAGGCCGACGGAGTGGTTACGGCCGGGAACGCCAGCGGCATCGGCGACGGAGCCGCAGCGCTGGTGGTGGCCAGCGGCGAATACGCCGAGGCCCACGGCCTGCGTCCAATCGGGCGGCTCGTCTCGTGGGCGGTCGCCGGGGTGCCGCCGCGAATCATGGGAATTGGGCCGGCTCCCGCCTCCCGTGCCGCGCTGGAGAAGGACGGGATGAGCCTGGGAGACATCGACCTCGTAGAAATCAACGAGGCATTTGCGCCGCAGTACGCAGCGGTCGAACGCGAACTGGGGCTAAACAGGGAAAGGGTCAACGTGAACGGGGGCGCAGTCGCCCTGAGCCACCCGCTGGGCATGTCGGGCGCACGCATCACCGGCACACTGCTTCACGAGCTGCGCCGTCGCGGAGGCGGCGTGGGTCTCGGCGCGGCCTGCATCGGCGGTGGGCAGGGGATCGCCGTGGTCGTCGAGGTCGGCAGTTAGGCGCGGGAGAACAGAGCCAACGTGACCCAACCCCCCGCACCGGTACCGGACCGACAGATCAGCTCCGAGATGCTGGAGCAGGTGATCCGCCGGGCCGCCGAGCTCCAGTTCACCGGGTCAGCCACGGATACCGACCGCCTGAGCGAATCCGAGGTAATGCAGATCGCCGCCGAGGTCGGGATCGACGACCAGTACGTGCGGCGCGCGCTGGCCGAGACCCGGGCGTCGGCGCTGGTACCGGATCTTCCCGCGGAAGGGGGGTTCCTGTTTCGTTTGACCGGACCCGCCACGGTGCAGGCGACGCGGACGGTTCCCGGCCACTGGGCGGATGTCTACGCGAACCTGGCCGGCCATCTACGGGGCAAACAACTGTTGAAGGAGGTCAGGTCCCGGCAGGGGCAGGGTCTTTGGGAACCCCAACCGGGGGCGCTGAGCCAGATGAAGATGGCGTTCGATTTCAGCGGGAAGGGCTATGTGCTCGCCAAGACCAAGAACCTTCAGGTCTCGGTTGAACCGCTGGAAGACGGGTGGTCGATGGCGGCCGTCACTGCCGATCTCACGAAGTTCCGGGGCGACGCGGTGGGTGGTGCGGTGACCGGCGTGGGCTTCTCGGGAGTCGGCCTCGGCCTCGGGGCCGCGGCAATCGGCGGGATCCTTCCGATTGTCGGGGCGGTGGTGGTGTGGGGCGGTATCTCGGCTGCAATCGGTTTTTCCACCAGGCGGGAGATGGCCAAGAGACGCGCCCGCACCCTGCTTGAGCTGGACGGAATCCTTGACCATTTGGAAAGAGGAGAGAGGCTCGATGACGGGGGAGAGCCGTGGCACAAACGAATTCTGGGGCAGATCCCGCAGTAGCCGCTTCGAGCTGCGGACCCGAACCTGAAGAAACTCGGAAACAGACGCGACAGGAAACGCGACGGAGAAACGCACGAATGACGAATAACGCGGACAGCAGAGGAATCAAGCGGGTCGGTGTGGCCGGGGCCGGGCTCATGGGCAACGGAATTGCGCAGGTCTCGGCGATGGCAGGCTACGAGACGGTGGTTCTGGAAGCACGGGAGCCTTTCCTGCAGCGCGGGATGGCCGCCGTTGAGAAGCGGCTCGACCGGGCGGTTGACAAGGGCAAGCTCGACTCGGCCGACCGCGACGGGGTCCTGGGACGCCTCAGCGGCACCCTCAGCGCGGCAGATCTGGGGGGCTGCGACATTGTGATTGAGGCGATCACCGAGAACTTGGATGCCAAGAAGACCCTCTACGCCGACATCGAGAAGTCCTTGCTCCCAGACGCCATCTTGGCCTCAAACACTTCCAGCCTCTCGATCACCGAGCTGGCCGCCTCAACCTCGAGGCCGGAGCGCTTCGTTGGGCTGCACTTCTTCAACCCGGTTCCGGTCATGGCGCTGGTTGAGGTGGTGCGCTCGGGGGCTACTTCGGACAGCGCGGCGGACGCAGCTTTCTCGTTTGCGGTGTCGCTCGGGAAGAAACCGGTCTCCTGCCGGGACAACACCGGGTTTATCGTCAACCGGCTGCTAGTGCCCTACATGCTGGACGCGATCCGCGCCTACGAAGAGGGAATTGGTTCGATCACCGACATCGATCTGGCTCTCAAACTGGGCTGCGGCTATCCGATGGGACCGTTCACCCTGGGGGATTTCGTCGGCCTGGACACGCTGTACCACGTGACCGAGATCATGTTCGACGAGTACCGCGAGAAACGCTATGCCTCGCCCCCGTTGCTTCGGCGACTGTTCCTGGCCGGCAGGCACGGCAGGAAGACGGGGATTGGGTTTTACGACTACCGCGGCGAGAAACCGGTCGTTTCAGATTTCGTGAAACGCTAGAGCTAGACTGGAAACCGCTGACTTGCGGTGATCTTCTTAGGGGCTTACGCTTGCTCTTGGGCCGGCCCGATTTACCTCGACAAAACACAAGGCGCACGGAAAATGACGAGAACAGCACGCTTGGGTTCCCTGCTCGCGGCGGCGTGCCTCTGGGCCGGTTGTGGCGGGCAGGTTGATTCCCTGGACTCTGCCGAGGCCCCTGACGTCAGCGTCAGCGCCGCTGAGGTCAGCATCAGCATAGACGACGCGGGCACCCTGGACATTGACTATGGCGAGCTCTCAAACGTCAGTGATCCCGTGCGCCTTACCGTCTCAACCCCCAGCGGCGACTACACTGTTCACGCGGAGAACTTGCCGGATGCCGCTAACCAGCTATACGAGCTGTCGTTGGAGGCGTACAGTAACCTTCCGGATCCGGATCTGATGGAAAAACAGCCGCTTATCACGCCGGAGCAACTCGCAGCTCTGTCGCCGGAAGAAAGAGCCGACTTTGACGACAAGCTGGCGCGTGTGCGGAAGGCGATGGCTCTCATGCGCTCGCCCGAGGAGATGGCCAAGCTTTCCAGCGAGGAACGTGCGGAGATCGTGGCCAAGGCCCGGAAGCTCATCCAAGAAGGGGACCCGAAGTGATGGATGCACAAATGATGGATTCGAACGGTCAGAGACGCGGTTCCTCAGCGGCGGTCTGAAGGCGTGCGTTACGCGTTGGATTCATCTCCATACCCTACTGGATCGGGCTCATGGTCCTGGTAGCAATCCCTGCGCGGGCGCTCGGCGGCGAGCTTGCCCTGAAGATCGTGATTGCCCTGGGTCTCCCGGTCCTTGGGATCTATGTCAACCGCCGCCACGGTGGCCGTGGTGGGGACTAGCGGGGTGCTCTCAGGGTAATCCCGGCAAAACCCGGGGAAAGTACCCACGACACCCGCCGCTTCTCATGGTCCGCTTCGAGGCCCCCCCCGGCATCCGCGCCGGCCCCATCTGACCCGACCGCCCCGAGGCGGTCAGCCACGGTCCGGGCCACCATGCGGCTCACCATGATCCCGACCGCTGCCCCGAACGCCACGTCCGACACCCAGTGCCGGTCGGAGCATATCCGGGACGCCCCCGTGAGAGCGGCCGCCACGTAGAGCGGGGCCACCCATCGTCCGGTGGTCAGTTCGTCTACCACACCCGCGACTGCGAACGCGTAAGTGGCATGGCCGGAACCGAAGGAAGCGTGCCCGCCCATGGGGGCAAAGCTCCACGGACCCTCGTCGGCGTTGGGACGGTGCCGGCCAATGGCACGGTTGACCAGTTCATTGGCCATCGACGCCGCCGCGACTCCGGCCGCCCCCGCCGCCACGGATTCCCAGGCCTCACGGCCCCCCGACGCTCCGATCGCGATACCCACCCCTGCGAAAATCGGCAGCGTGGTGTGCCAGTCTCCGTAGGCATTGCCGAACGAAGAAATCGCATCGCTCATGGGGTTTTGCACCACCAGGGCCGTGCGGCGCACGGGGGCGTCGGCCACGAAGGCTGCCACGATCACGGCAGCCCCGATCGAAGCGTCGTCCCACTGAGCCGCCGCACCGGAAGGCATGCCGGCAAGCGCCACCGCACCGACCAGCCCGCCCCGCAGACACCGACCCGCCGAGATTCCCGTCGTCAGGTTCCTTTGGTGGAGTTGATTCTTGGCCGGGTGATTCCGGCTCCGGCATTTGCTGCCCAACATACCGGTTGGGGGCCGGCCGAGTGCTGCGGCGGGTTCCCCCGGAGAGTAAATTCCGGCATGCAAGAGAGAGCTTGAGAATACGCGCCGCGGCAGGTATCAGGGTTTGACCCGTGGCGGTCCTCAAGAAGCTCAAGATCAGGGGATTCAGGAACTTGGCGCCGCTGGACTGGGAGGTCCCGGAAACCGGCGCGGCCGTGGTTGGCCCAAACGGAGCGGGCAAGACCAACCTGCTCGAAGCCATCGGTTATCTTGAGGTGTTCCGGTCGTTCCGGGGCGCGGCCGACCGAGATCTGGTGGCGTTCGACCAAGATGTGTTCCGGGTCGAGGCGGAGGTTGAGGGGGGAGGGAGGGTTGCTGCTGCTTACGACAGGAAGCAACGGATCAAGAAGGTTCAGGCAGGCGGGCTTGACGTCCAACGCGTGTCGGATGCTCTGGGCCGGATCGGCATCTCGGTGTTCCGTCTGGAAGACCTGTCCATCATCAGGAATTCACCCGTCGAAAGGCGCCGGTTTCTCGATATCGCGTTGGCGCTGGAATCCCCCGGATACGTGCGTGCGCTCCAGAACTACCGGGCAGCGCTGGTTCGCCGCAACGAGGCGCTGCGGCGAGACGCGAGCGAAGGGGAGATTGACGCGTGGACGGACGGGTTGGTCGACGCGGGTGCTCTCGTGACGCGGCGGCGCGGGTCGTGGATCCAGGAGAGTTCGAGCGATTTTGTGTCGTTTTTCGCGCACGTGTCGGGCGGGGAGGGTGGGGTCTTGGCGTACGCACCTTCGGGTCCCGACGACGCGGCCGACTTCCGGGAGGCCCTCGATTCGATGCGCTCCAGAGAGAGGGTGCAGGGTGCAACAGCCATCGGCCCGCACCGCGACGATTTCCGGTTCATTACCGAAAGGCCCGAGGGGTCCCGAGATCTGCGCGTTTACGGATCCAGCGGGCAACAGCGCACGGCAGTGCTGGCCCTGCGGCTGGCCGAGGCCGAACGGCTCAGGCGCCGCCTGGCCGGGGAACCGGTCTACCTGCTGGATGACATTTTTGCCGAACTGGATGACGGGCGCAGCAACCGGCTGCTTGAGCTGTTTGGAGACCGGGAGTCGGCGCAGCTCATTCTCACGTCGTCCAGGGCGGAGGAAGGCCCGAGGGGAGCCAGGGGCCTGCCGCAGTACGAGATGTCCGACGGCGAGTTGAGCCCGGCTTGACCAGGCGCGCTCGGCCTCCGGCAGGCGTTTCCAGCGTGCTTGACGACGTTCTGGGCGGGCTGGGGATCAAGGAACGCCTGGAGCAAAGCCGAACCGCCGCCCGCTGGAGCGAGGTTACCGGGCCACGGATTGCCGCGAAGACCAGGGTCCGCGGCATCCGGAGGGACGGACTTGTGGTGGAAGTAACGAACGCGGCGTGGCTCACGCAGCTAGGCATGATGAAGAGAGATCTTCTTGAGCGGCTCAACGAGGGCCGCCAGTGTGGCCAAATCGGGCGTTTGGTCTTCGTGCAGGGCTCTGGAGACTGGAACGCCCCGGGGCGGAACGGGAGAGGGACGTAATGGCGAAGAAGGCAAAGGGTTCGGAATACACCGCTAGCAGTATCAAGGTCTTGGAGGGGCTCGAGGCCGTCCGCAAGCGACCTGGCATGTATGTCGGCTCGCAGTCTGAGCGCGGGTTGCATCACCTGGTCTACGAGGTCGTGGATAACTCGATCGACGAGGCGATGGCGGGGCACTGTTCGGAGATCAGCGTTGTTCTCCATGCGGACGGGTCGGTTACCGTCACCGACAACGGGCGCGGTATCCCGGTGGGCATGCACGAACAGGAGAAACGGCCGGCAGTCGAGGTGGCGCTAACCACGCTCCACGCCGGCGGGAAGTTCGATTCGAGCAGTTACAAGGTCTCGGGAGGGCTCCACGGCGTCGGCGTATCGGTAGTCAACGCCCTGTCTGAACAGCTCACGGTAACGGTCCGACGCGACGGCGCGGTGTGGCGTCAGAAGTTCGCCCGCGGCGACGTGCTTGGCCCCCTGCAGCAGGTTGGAAAAACCCGCGAGACCGGGACGACGATCACGTTCAAACCCGACCGGCAGATCTTCACGGTCACCGAATTCACCTACGACACGCTGTCGGCGAGGCTCCGCGAGCTGGCCTACCTCAACAGCGGCGTGCGGATTGTCCTGGCGGACGAGCGCGTGACCGACGACGGTACGGCCGAAGATGGCGATGATGGCGAAAAAGAGGGGCACCGGGAAGAATTTCTGTTCAAGGGCGGCCTCTCCGAATTCGTCACTTATCTGCGGGGCGGCAAGTCGGGGCTGCACTCCGAGGTCATCAGCCTGTCGGGTTCGATGGGTGACACCGCGATCGAACTCGCGATGCAGTACACCGACGGCTACAACGAGGACGTCTTCACCTTCGTCAACAACATCAGCACACACGAGGGCGGAACCCACCTGTCCGGGTTCAAGGCGGCGCTGACCCGCACCGTGAACTTGTACGCGCAGCGTAACAACGTCCTCAAGAAGGGCGACCCGAGCCTGCGAAGCAACGACGTGCGCGAGGGCCTGGTGGCGGTCCTTTCGGTGAAGGTCATGGAGCCGCAGTTCGAGGGCCAGACCAAGACCCGGCTTGGCAACAGCGAGGTGCGCGGCATCGTCGAGAGCCTCGTCAACGACAGGCTGGGAGAATGGCTGGAGAAGAACCCGGGAGACGCCCGCAGGCTGATCGAGAAAGCGGTCCAGGCCGCCCGCGCCCGCGAGGCCGCGCGCAAGGCCAGGGAGCTGACCAGGAAGAAATCTGCTCTGGAGGCCGGAATCCTGCCGGGGAAACTGGCCGACTGTTCGCTTTCGGTCCCGGACCGCTGCGAGCTCTACATCGTGGAGGGAGACAGCGCCGGGGGCAGCGCCAAGATGGGGCGCGACCGGTCCTACCAGGCGGTGCTTCCCCTGCGCGGCAAGATCCTGAATGTGGAAAAAGCGCGGATCGACCGGGTGCTGTCAAACGAGGAGATCCGGGCGCTGATCACTGCCATGGGAACCGGCATCGGCGAGGACTTCGACCTGTCGGCCGCCCGTTACCGGAAGTGCATCATCATGACAGATGCCGATGTTGACGGCGCGCACATCCGGATCCTGCTTCTAACCTTCTTCTTCCGGCAGATGCGCAGCCTGATTGACGAAGGGTACATCTACATTGCCCAGCCCCCTCTTTATCGCGTGTGGCAGGGCAAGCGCGAGAAGTACTGCTACAACGAAGACGAGCGAGTGGACGCGATGGCCGCCCTGGGCAACGGCCGGCAACCATCCATCCAGCGGTACAAGGGTCTGGGCGAAATGAACGCCGACCAGCTCTGGGAGACCACCATGAACCCGGAGCGGCGGACCCTGCTCAAGGTCGAAATCCAAGAGGCAACCGCGGCGGCCCGCCTGTTCGAGACGCTGATGGGTGAGGAAGTAGCCCCGAGGCGGAGGTTCATCGAAGATAACGCCAAGTATGTAAAGAACTTGGACGTCTGACGCCCGGCGCGTCGATCCTGTTGTTGAGATCCCGTTGAGAGTTCCCGACACAGTAGGGACATCCGCGGGGCGGATTGGCCGCCCCGAGAGATCTCGACAACAGGAGAAATTCCTATGAGCAGAACTATGCGCTTTATTTCCGGTGCGGTGGCCGCAGTCGCGTTGGCGGTGGGCAGTGCGGGTGGTGTAGTGGCCGCAAACGCCGCATCCGTCGGGCCGGTGGTCCCGGAAGAGGCCCCCGGCGCGCCCGCTCCGGCACCAACAACCTCGTCCGGTGCCGCGAGCACTGCGGGTTGTGCTGAAACCTATGATTGTGGCCCTGGCTGCGAGGCAGACCTCGTCATAGGTGCTTGCTTGACCATCATTGACATCAATTTCCCGGGCGGGCTCGACCTTGAGTGCGAGCTGTGCGCGTGCGTCTATTTCGGCAATTGGGAAATCCATCTCGATTTTGGCGGCTGCAGCTTCGGAATCTGACGTCTCCGGTTGGACGTTAGACGAATATCCGCGCTCAGCCCGGAGGCCGGCAGGCCTCCGGGCTGAGCCCCGAACTACAGCCAATCCCCTTGGAAACACCGACTTGCGTTTCCGCGGGACAGGGAGATGACATGAGAACCACTCGTTTGTCGCGGGTGCCCTTGCCGTGGGTGGCGTCAGCCGTGCTGGCGATGACGGCGTGCGGGGGTGAAGAACCCCTGCGGGAGTACCGTGTCCATGAAATCGGATCTGCGCTGGCGCAGTTTCCCGAAGATGTCATGGCGCTTGATGTGGAACCGAAGTTGACGCAGGCCGGGCCCATGGAGGTCACTGCCGACGGCGAACGCATTCTTGTGTTTGATCTTGCCACGAGCAGACTCCTGATTCTGGACCGGGACCTGCGCCTGGTCCACGAGACGGGTCATAGGGGACCGGGACCCGGCGAGTTCATGCTTCCGACCGCGATGGTTGAAGACGGTGCCGACGGGTTCTGGGTGCTGGACGGCGGCAAGGGCACGCTGATTCGGATCAGCGAACAAGGAGAGGCCTTGCACGAGGTTAGGCCAACCGGCCTTCCCACGGCACCCGGCGTGTCTGGGTCCGGAGGTTTGTTCATGCTGGGTTCGGCACCCGATGTGCTGTTGACGGCCGTGGACTCGGTCGGGAACGTTCGACCGGTGGCGAACGACCCCAACCAGGTGCCGGAACCGCTGACCCGCAGTATGGAGTCCAGGCTTGGGTCAATAGGGGTCGACCTGGTCCCGGGCGGGCGAAACGAGATTCTTCTCGTTTTTGGCAGGCGGATCGAGGATGCAGGAGTCTGGGCCTTGGGGATGAACCCCGAGCGCACAGCCGTGAGTTCCGTGGAGCGCTGGCCGCTGCCGCGCTGGCTCGAGGAGGCGCTTGAAGCAGCTGAACTCCGCCGGGATCCCACAGTCGAAGGTTCCCGCGTTACCTTTCTTGGGGGTCGAAGGGTGGACGGAGAGGTTTGGCTAACCTGCGCTATCGGGGGAGCGATCCTGGCGTCCCTGCCCAGGGACCCGGGCAAGGAGTCGATCGTGGTGATGCATCCTGCGGCGCGGGATGATTGGGAGGGCGGATTGGTGCAACCTGTCATGGACGCTGTAGTGAGGGGAGACCGGATCACTCTCGTCTACCCGGACCGCCTCGTTGTGCACGAACTCGTCCCAACCGATGGCCCCTTTGAACCAATATGGCTCCGGTGACACCCAACGAGACCCGGCGTCCCACCAATCCCCTCGCGGAAGAAATCGTGGGGGGGTACTTCCCGGTGCTCGACCACGGGTTCGTGTCGTTGGTGGACTACATGGGCTCCGACGAAGACGTGGAACGAGCAGCGCGAGTCAGCTACGGTGCCGGGACCCGGAAGGTCAGCCAGACCCGTGGCCTGGTCAGGTATCTCCGCCGGCACGCGCACACCACCCCGAGCGAGATGGTCGAGCTGAAATTCCACTGTTCGATGCCGATTTTCGTGGCCCGGCAGTTCGTGCGCCATCGAACGGCCAACATCAACGAGTACAGCGGCCGGTACAGCCTGATGCCGCTGCTGTTCTATCGGCCGGGGCCGGGCGAGTTTGCCAAGCAAACCAGCGCCAACAACCAGGGTCGGGAGTCCGAACCAGCCCCGCGCGAGCTGTACGACGAAGCGGTCCGCCGCTGGGACGATCTGCGAGCCGCGGCCGGTGATACGTATTCGTGGCTCGTCGGGGAAGATGTTGCACGGGAGCTCGCCCGCATCGACCTGCCGCTGTCTGCCTACACGCAGTGGTACTGGAAAATCGACCTCCACAACCTGCTCCACTTCCTCACGCTGCGCGTTGACCAGCATGCCCAGTGGGAAATTCAGGAGTTCGCCCGCGTCATGGCCGGGATGCTGCAAAGGGTGGCCCCGATCAGTTTCGAGGCGTGGATCGACTACGACCTGATGGGGTGTCGGATGAGCGC
>LXNJ01000690.1_pt1 | contig 22313 bp, 21 predicted proteins | sample 809081 | NCBI WGS metagenome assembly LXNJ01 (sample SAMN04870510, study PRJNA318959) | sponge metagenome | biome: sponge; feature: marine sponge reef; material: water | host: Petrosia ficiformis | place: Greece: Milos, Mediterranean Sea | collected 2013-05-29 | depth 5-7 m | reverse complement strand
GATTCATACCGTTGATTTCTTGATTTGGCGCATTCACCAAGCGCAATTCATTGCCAAATCAACGCCAAGCGCACTTGGGCGAATACGCGTATGGTATTCACCATGACTTGTCGCCTCGGACATTCATGGTGTGTTTGAAGTTCACACATGAACCAAAGTATAAAAATAATTATGGGTTTCACCATAAAACTGTAGAACACTTTGTCCGTGCCAAGTGACAATGTCCAGTTAATTGTAAAATCCACTATAATGAAATAGAATACAAGTTTTTTCGTTTTAATTTATAGTGTAGAAGTCCACTTGTTTTAATTTTGCTATAAATCATAAGGAAACATTTTATGACACCAAACGAGAATCCAAAAACGCTCTATATTATTGATACACTTGCTGAGATTTTTCGATCCTATTATGCTATTCAAACCAGATTGGTGAGTTCTGTTACAGGCGAACCTACCAATGCTATATTCGGCTTTGTTGGGACGCTTATCAAGCTATTATCCGATTACAAAGCCCAATATGTTGTCGCTGCTATTGATATGCCTGGCGACACCTTCCGAAACGAAATGTACGAGGAATACAAAGGGCATCGTAGGACGCCACCAGACGACCTTGTTACACAGATCCCCCGCATTCAACAGATACTTGAAACTTTTCAAATTCCTGTGATGGGTAAACCGGAACTTGAAGCAGACGATATTATTGCGTCTGTTGTACAATTCATATTGGATTCACCTGATACACAAGATGTCCATGTCCGCATTATCTCTAAAGACAAAGACCTTGAGCAATTGCTCTGCGACCGAGTTACAATGTTTGACATCCGCAAGGAAAAAACAATTGATGTTGCGTCGCTTATGGAAGATAAAGGAATTACGCCTGATCAGGTTATTGATACGCTCGCCTTAATGGGAGACACATCCGACAATGTGCCCGGGGTTGAAGGAATCGGTTTGAAAACTGCTGCTAAGTTGATCCAAGAGTTTGGTTCACTTGAGAATATCTACGCGAATATAGACCAGATTAAGGGCAAGCGGCGTGAGAATTTAGAGAAAGCACAAGAATATATTTCACTTTCCCAACAACTCGTAACACTTAAGCGTGATGCAGAACTGGATTTCTCGCTGGAACAAGCACGCATCAAACCGCCCGATCTCAGCATAATCAATCCTTTGTTTGAACAACTGGAACTCAAACGTTATCAAAAACCTGTCGCTGATCTTGCTGCAGGAAACACGACATCCGATCAAGTCAAAACTGATGTTCAAACCACCAGAAAAGAACGATTGGAGGCGATGGAGCAGGAAAAAGAAGCCATCTTGGAAGAAGGAAATTACACAACTGCAGAATCTGGCGACTACACTGCTATTACTACGGAAGCGCAATTGGCATCCCTTGTTGAAACGCTTGAAACACAACCGATTATCGCTGTAGATACAGAAACAGATGGCTTGTATCGTAATTCTGCCTTGTGCGGTATAAGTTTTTCATGGGAACCGAAGCAAGGGGTCTATGTGCCTATCCGCTCATCTAATCCTGAAAAACATTTGGATCAGGAAACGGTCATTTCCAAACTCAAACCGATTTTGGAAAATCCGGAATTGCCAAAATGTGGGCACAACCTGAAATTTGATGCAAGTATCTTTATTCGGCACGGTGTTCAACTGAACGGCGTTGTTTTTGATACAATGTTGGCAAGCCAACTTGTAGATCCAAGGCAACCCTCACATAATCTGGATAATCTCGCACTACTGCACTTAAACCATAAGATGATTCCGATTTCAGACTTGATTGGTGATGAAGATTCCACATCAATAGATAAAATTCCCTTTGAGGTGGTAACAAAATACGCTTCAGAGGATACTGATATTGTCCTTCAACTCTACCACTATTTCAAACCGAAACTTGAGGAAACCGAAACCGATGAATTGGTTAGAGAAATAGAATCCCCGCTGGGTCCAGTGCTTGCCTTGATGGAGTTTAACGGTATCGTATGTGATACTGAGGAATTGAAAAGGCAGACCAGCGTGGTGGAAAAACTCGTGAATGAACGCGAAAAAGAGATACACGAGTTAGTCGGGTATTCCTTTAATATAGATTCACCAAGCAGGTTGGCAGAAATATTGTTTGATGACATCGGTTTCAAACCCGTCAGACGCACCAAAACTGGGAAAAATTCAACCGATGTAAATGTTCTTGAAGCACTTGCTGCACAAGAGGACATAAATAATCCGAAAACGTGTGTACCGCGTCTAATTATTGAATATCGTCAATGCCGTAATCTACAAAGCACCTATCTTGGGCAGCTGCGCCATTCAGTTGATGAACAGACAAAACGGATACACACACACCTCTATCAATTGACGACAGCCACCGGCAGATTAAAATCTGACAGTCCAAATCTACAGAATATTCCCGTCCGATCAGAAATCGGACGTCAGTTGCGACGCGCATTTATAGCACCGGATGGGCATAAGTTAATCTGTGCAGATTATTCGCAGATTGAACTTCGTGTATTAGCACATTTCAGTGAAGATCCGAAACTGACGGAGATATTCACACAAGATTTAGATATTCATACATCGGTTGCATCAGAAGTATTTAAGGTGCCGCCAGAAGACGTATCCCGCGAACTCAGAGACAAAGCAAAGATCGTCAATTTTGGTATCATCTACGGTGTTTCACCCTCAGGATTAGCACGCAGAATTCAGGGGATGAATATAGATGAAGCGAGGGAATTGATTACAAATTACAAAGAACGGTTTCCGGGTATCAACGTGTTTTTCCAAAACTGCGTTCAACAAGCATTAGAGCAAGGTTATGTCGCTACATTAACGGGTCGGCGCCGTGCTATCCCTGAAATCTTTGAACATTCCCAGAGCAGGCAAAGTTTGGGGGAACGGTTAGCTATTAACACTGTTATTCAAGGCACTGCAGCAGATTTGATAAAAGCCGCTATGGTCAAAGTCCAACACAGAATTGACAAAGATCAGTTGCCTTTGAAGATGTTATTGCAAATCCATGATGAACTTATTCTTGAAGTACCGAATGAATTGGCAGAAGCACAAGCTGCAATTGTATCAGAAGAAATGGAAAACGCATTGACACTGCGTGTGCCACTTCGCACGGAAACAGGTATCGGGGATAATTGGATGGATGCGAAATAATTAGAAATAGTAAAATCAAATTTGACAAATTTAATAATTTGTAGTATCATATTAACGTTTGGGAAATGTGATGGTGTCTGCGAACCAGATTATGTGTAGTATTTTGACAGTTTTACAGTTTGGAACCAGGAGCATTCAGTTAGATTGTGAAGCGGCTTCCGAAGAAGATTGATGAGAATCCGAGTTCATTTTTGCCAATCTTAGCACTGCCAAATGCCTGCCTATAGAACAACATGCTGACAGTACTCAGTTTTCTCACATTCCCGTTTATTTCAATTTCAAAAGGAGAAACGAGATGAACATCTACGTTGGCAATGTGCCCTATGCAGCGACAGAAACTGACTTGGAAGAACTATTTGAACCGCATGGACCACTTAGTTCGGTAACAATTATACGCGACCGTTATGATGGCCGCTCCAAAGGTTATGGATTCGTTGAAATGGAAAATCAAGAAGATGGTGAACGAGCAATTGAAGCTCTTGATGGTCAAGAGATCCAGGGACGCCCGTTGAAAGTCAATCCCGCCCGTCCACGTGAACGACGTTCCGGTGGTGGTGGCGGCGGTGGACAGCGCTATCAAAACCGCTACGAAGAAGAATAACACTGTGAGGAATATGCCTTACGATTTATACAAAATTTAGTCATCTGACTAAATAAGGGCTATTCAAGCAAGTGGAATAACGCTCCTGTTGATTTACAACAGGAGCGTTATGTTTATAACAGAACTAAATTCTCCAGAACCCTACTTAAATTTCAAGCAGTCAATCCCAGTTCTTTACCAAGTTCCATCAAACGTGCGTTTATCTTTGTCTTGTCAATCCGATCTTCATTCACAAACTCTTGATATGGCGGCGGCAATCTATCTGGTATCATTGCGCGGGAATTCGCCTCCTGTAACGCCAACAACACCATAAACAATCGCATCTCCGGAGAATAGTCCGGCATAAAATCTGATATCACCTCGCGTAAATCTTCTTCTGTGAAAGTATTGCGATTCTTGCGTTTTGCAACGTTGTGGCTACGTTGTGCAATTATATTTAGATCGTTGACACTTACACCACGTAGTTTTTCATCTCTCGCAATTTCTTGGAAATTAATTTTTTCCTGTGTGTGGAGTCGGCAGAAAAACTGCAAAATACCCCCTCGGCTCTCCCGCATAGGTGGCAGAAGCACTAATTTATGACTAAATATCTCAGGACGGCGGAAAATAGGCGGTATCAAATCGGGACGGTTTGAGGTGCCAACCCATATCACCTTCCCATGCAAGGAAGCATCGCTAATAGCATTCGTAAGAAGAGCAGGAAAGGTGCGTTCTAAGTTTCCTATATTCATGCTTGTATGCGGGGAAGCCTGCTCAATTTCGTCCATAAACACAACGACAGGCGCAAGCCCGCGAATAAAGTTGATAGCAGAATTCAAGTTTCTATCATAACTATTACCGTTATCATTAATGTTTATTGTTACTTCGCTTATCTGACTCGCATAACGAAGTCGCACAAATGCCATATTTGTCTGTCCAGCTAACATACGCGCTGCATAGATGTTTCCATTGCCGGTGGGACCAAGCAAAAGAACTCCCCGTGGCACTCGTCTCATATCCTGTTCTTTTAAACCACCTACAATATCTTGGATGACCCTTGTTACATGGTTTGACCAATGCTGTTGCGGATTTGTAAGTGGTTGATTTACTTCAATAATTCCATGGCTAAATGTTTTGACGCTCTCATACCGATAGTTTGCAAGCATTGGCCCTTCTATTTTCTGTTTTAAAGAGGCTGCGTGCCGCACCAAATCGTGAATAGCAAATAGATTTAAGCCAGCTGTGTCTCTTGCTAAGGTCTGCTTTTCGCGGTCATTACCAAGCTTTAATTGCACTTGCACTCTTGCATCTGGAGAATCATCTTGTAAAATTTCTTGCGGGATTGTGCTTAAATGTTCAATAAACTTCAAACGCTCATCATAATCTGGAAACGGCACCTCCACAATAGGTATTTCTTGATTCACAAGAAAATGCGGATGAATATCGTAAGTATTTTGTGTGAGAAGTAAGATAATATGTTTTTTTCTACGAATTTCCAAGTCTGATGCCCAATTTTGGAGTTGATGGAAGAAGAATTGTAGGTTGTCTTTTGCCCCTGTGTCAAACATAGGATCGTTTGGGGCGATCTGTTCAAGATTACTGATAATCAAGCCTACTCTGGCTCTGTCTTGATTCAGCAGATTATGTAACTTATTTGCCAGATCTTTTGTAGGTAATGGATCAATCTTAAGAAATGGGTCTTCATGAAGCTTATGGTAAGAGAGTTGGGTATTAATCCTTTTTCGCACCTCTGTGTATTCTGGAAGTCCTTGATCTGTAGGAATAAGCCCTAAAATTTTCTGCGTTTCCAACCATTTGCCTGCATTGGCCCACATAATTCCTCGTGTTGCGTTGTACCCCATAACCAGACGGCACCCGAGTGCGTTTAGTTGTTCCATCAGGTAGTCCAAGGCCGGTAAATAGCCATAGAGTTCGTCGTGTAGTAAATCATTAACATTAAAGTGTAGTAAAAATTGGTGTGCAGCGGCGACTTTAAATTGCGATTCAATCTTTTCCCAAAACATACTTTTTCTCCAAGATAACTACGATATCGGGTATGGTCCCATGCTACAGTTCAGCTGACCTTACAAATCCTTCGTTTAATTAATAGGATAACATAAAAAGCCTGCTGAAGTCAAATGATTCAAAGTTTGACAATAACCCTGATTTATGTTATCCTATTTTTGTTTCTGGTGAAAACAAATCTTAATGATAGCATGGAATAATGGCAAAAAATAATATGTTTAGACCAATTACCGTTGGCATTATGGGTGGTTCAGCTTCTGGAAAAACAACGTTCGCCACTGCTTTAGCAGACCAACTCGCTGAATTTTCGCCTGTCACGTTACACCAAGACTCCTATTTTCGGGATTGGTCAGAATATTCGCCTGAAGAGCGCGAAAAAGTGGTAACCGCGAATCATCCTGATGCAGTGTGTTGGGATGTGCTTATTGCAGATGTTGAAAAACTCCGCTTGCGAAAGCCTATAGAAACGCCTGCCCCCGGAACACGTGCAGCACAACGCGGTGATAAAAAGAAAATTATAGAATCAAGCGATGTTGTAATTGTGGAGGGACATCTTATCTATTGGAATCAGCAACTCCGTGAGTTAATAGATGTCAAACTTTTCTTGGATGTTGATGCACATGAACGTGTGATGCGGCGAATGCTCCGCGATGTCGGCACACGCAGCGGAAACCTTGAAAGCGCAATCAGTTGGTACCGACGGGATGTACTCCCTAATTTCCCAATTTACACAGAACCTTGTAAAAAATACGCAGATCTAATTGTCCCGTTTTTGAATGATAATCCTATCGCGTTGCATACCGTCACTGCAGGGATACGCGCGCAACTTTCTGATCAGAATAAATAGAACCTACCTTCTCTGCCTACCCTAATCTACCCACAACTCTACTACTATCATAACTCCGCCTTTTTGGCATATACACCGTTTCAAAATGGCACGGATATGTCAATATGGCAGATAGATTTCCATATAGCTACCTCCATAGTTGTCCTAAAAAAATAAGAATCTTATCTCAATTCCTACAGAGAATTTTGATAGTGAATTTTACTGGACTACGTAAGTAGTTCAGCTATATTTGGGCATAATCGCTCATTATAGATGGGATAAATTGTTGTTTGGCAATTAATTGCTTATATCTATTATAACCCAAGTTGCCACCTATTTGGCGAATGCTCTTGTGGAAGGGGTTTCTAACACCGATTTATAACAAAAGACGCCCAGAATCAGCGAAAAACCCTCGTTTTTCAGTAAAAATAGTGTATGGCTGATTGAAATCTTGTCCGTAGGAACTTAGGTTAATATAGTTGGTAAATATTTATTAATTTGTGTTAAAAAAATTGGCACAGAACTTGCTCATTATACTTACAGAAAACATAAATCAAAAGGAGAAGAAAAATGAGACATTTAGCAACACGCAGACCGGTAGGAAATCTATTCAACCTTCACAACGAAATGGGAAAAATCTTTGGAGATCTATTCGCTTCTCAGGAAAGTGAAACCAACGGTGAGCCCACTTCCTGGATGCCCACAGTAGACATCTCTGAAATGGAAAACGGCTTTGAAATTCGTGCCGAGCTTCCTGGGGTTACGGAAAGCGATGTCAACGTCTCAGTAACCGATAACCTGCTCACAATCAAAGGTGAAAAACGGCAGGAAAAGGAGACAGATAACAAAAACTATCACCGAGTGGAAAGACGGTACGGAAGTTTCCAAAGAAGTTTTACACTTCCGAGAAATGTTGAAACTGCTGATATAAAGGCAGGATACAAAGACGGGGTTTTGACCCTCACCATACCGAAGGTGGAAGCGGCAAAACCAACTGAAATTCCGATTACTGCAAATGCTTAACACAACATAATTACGCATGCCTACTATAACACAGGCGATAAACCTTACACTATAAGGAGAATAAAAATGACCTATTTGACCTTACACAGACCAGCAGTAAACCCGTTCAAATTCTATAACTCTCTGTTCACGCCGTTTTTTGAAAGACCTGGGACACAAGAATATAAGTGGAGACCATCTGCTGATATTTCCGAAACGGATGATAGTTTTGAAGTTCGGACTGAACTACCTGGCGTAACAAAGGACGATGTCCATATTTCTGTCAAAGACGATCTCTTAACAATAAAAGGAGAAAAACGACAGGAAAAAACTGACGATTCTAAAGACTACCGGCGAGTCGAACGGTGTTATGGAAGCTTCGAACGGAGATTTACACTTCCACCAAAAGTTGAGGCTGACAGCATCAAAGCAGAATTCAAAGATGGTGTCCTGACGTTGTCCATCCCAAAACCGGAAGAGGTAAAGCCAAAAGAAATTCCGATCGTTGCTGAATCAACTGTGGATGCTCCGCAAGAGAGTTAAAATAATTCCAAAACAGCAGGGCAGGTACAATTAATTGTGCCTGCCCTGTTAACCTTGCATCGCTTATACCGAACAATTTCATAAGTGTAGTGGTCAAATACAGTGAAAAAGAAAATAATTAGAATACAAGATCAGAAAAAGGAGAATTGAAATGAGAAATAGACCGCAACATGGTCCCAGAGGTGGTTCTAAAGGACCACGTCAACATCAGTCCGCACAGGGAAGAGGCCCCAGACGGGGAAGGAGACAACGCCGCCACCATTCGCCACATCCTGAAGAAGGAAGGCAAGAACCATCACAAGCAAGAAGTCCACGACGACACCGACCACCCGTAGCACGCGGAAATTGGGGACATCAACCCCCGAGAGGGAGGAGAAATCTTCGCCGCTCAGCACAAGCAAACTTCAGACCACATCATCCAATGCGAGATATTTTCCTACATCACAATCGGATGAGGCACGTTTTTGACAGAAGGTTCGCGTATCGTGAGGGAAAAACGAAAAGAGGAAAATCCAATTGGCGGCCACCCATTGAGTTTTCTGTTTCTGAAGATAGGTATGAAGTGTTAGTTGAACTCCCTGGCGTTTCACAAAACGATGTCACTGTTTCTGTAACTGACAATCTATTAAAGGTAAAAGGAAAAAAGGAGCGGAAGCAGACAGACGAAACGCAACACCCACGCCGGTCGGAACTGCGATATGGGAGTTTTAAACGTGTTCTCCCACTTCCACCAAATGCGAAAGCTGATGGTATAAAAGCCGAATTCAAGGATGGTGTTTTAACAATTGAGATTCCGAAAACGGAAGAGGCAAAACCAACGGAAATTCCGATCAACGTTGAGGCTTAATCCGCCATATTGTAGTGCGAGGTCCCTGTGCCTCGCAATGGTAAAAAAGTAAGGCTAATGCTTAAAAGCATCAGCCTGTTTTTATTTATAGTGAAATATAAAAATATATTTACACATGGTAGTAGGCACGCTCCGCGTGTCGTCCGCACATTCAGCATTGGATTGGTGCTTTGTCAGCGCGCTGAATAACATAAAAGTTAATTGTAAAATCTACTATAAATTACCAACTACTCAGTTCCAGTTCCTTTATCTTTCAAAACACCAATATACAGAAGTGCTGCGAGTACTGCGCCTATAAACGGTCCGACAAAATAAAGCCAGATGTTACCCCACTGGGCATGCTCAGCACCCGCTGCGATAGCAGGTCCCAACGTCCGTGCAGGATTGAGGGACGCACGTGTTAACGGACCGCCCATCAGGATGCAAAACACTAAAGTTAACCCAATGGCGAGTCCAGCAAAGTTTCCTGCCTTTCCACTTACAGCAGTATTGAAAATCGTATTAACGAGGAAGAATGTTAGGACAATTTCAACTATCAGTCCATTTATCGGTGTCACATTGGTAGCTAAAATAGTTACCCCCAAATCACCGTTTATCGGCAGCACACCTTTGAGAACATACGCACCCAAAATACCACCTGCAAATTGAACAATCCAGTAACCGATTGCTGCAGTAAATTCGATTTCTCCAGCTATCAGGAGTCCCAGAGTCACAGCTGGATTGATATGCGTCCCTGAAATATGTCCATACGCATAAATAAATCCCACAACGACCGAACCAAATGCAAGAGCAACTGCAACTAAATTACCTGGATTGATAACCACCGATCCTGCGCCGATAAAAATCAGCGCAAACGTGCCGATAAATTCAGCAACTAAATTCCGTGTATTCATTAGGTCCTATCTACGCTACATCAGAATCCTGTTTTTGCGTAAAGAAATTACAGTCTATCTCATAAATCGTTAAACACGGTTACCTGACAAAGAATTCCCTTCAGCGTAGGGGGCGGGTCCCTGTGCCCGCCCGCTGTTTGCGTTTATGGGAGATGGCGAGGCACGGGGACCTCGCCCTACAAATGATTTATGAGATAACCTCAAGTCAAATCAAAAATTCAAATAGGCCATCTATTCTGAAACTGTTCAACCATCGCTTCTGGACCACCGTGCTGTCCCAAAAATTCCAAAAACGCTTGATAGAGTCGGCGTGCTTCGTCTGTATCCGATTCAAACCGATTCTTCATCTGTTCTGGATCGGAGGGAAGGTGAAACAGATGTTGCGGCGCACCCTTATTTTCTAAGAGCAGTGACCATGTGCCATCCGTAACACTTCCATGTGGGCTTCCACCATCAGGACTCCATCCGCCACCCCATGCGCCGTGTGTAACCGCATAATCTCTACCCGTGTCGGTTTCTCCCATGACGATTGGCAGCAGGCTTTTACCTTCAACCTGTTTGCTGCGTTCTGCACTGAAAACGTCAACTACAGTTGCGGGAATGTCAATAATACTGGCAAGCGCGTCTGTCCGGCGAGGTGTAACCTCAGGATAATAAATAAGCAGCGGTATATGCACAATTTCCTCATACATACCGAGGTTTTTCGCAATGAGACCATGTTCACCCAACAGAAAGCCGTGGTCTGCCATGAAAATGATCATCGTCCTTTCCATCAACCCCATATAGTCAATTTTTCGCAGCAGATGTCCAATCCAATTGTCTACAAGACACGCTTCGGCACGGTATAATGCATTGAGGCGTTGCGTTGTGCGTTCGTCCATATTATTTGGGCCATAGGTTGGATAGATGGGTTCAGGCCCGTCGTAATCATCTGGGTCAAACCTTTTAATATACCAATCAGGCACATCCCACGGTTCATGCGGGTCAAAGGTATCTACCATTAAATAAAAATTTTCGTGTTGATAGTTGCGTTCCAGCCAGTCACAGGCAGTTTGCACCGTTTGTGCAACAAAGGTCCCTCCTTCATTCTGGCGAGAGTCGCTATTTTTAAGGTGGTTGAAGAGTCCCGCTGGCAACTTGTTCGGATGTGGCCGTGTGTGTTCACGATAGCGCAGTCCTTCTTCTGTGTCAAAGTCATAAGGATGGGTTTCCAAAAGATCGCTTTCCTGCCCACGAATCCATTTCCATCCTGTAAATCCTCGGTTGTAAAGGAATCCGTTGTTGAGATGATGCGGCGTATCCGCAATCATCATGCTGACAACACCAGCTTTTGTGAGATCGTTTGCGATAACAGGCACGTTCCGTTGCAGCGGTTCCCATCCGCGGCGGCAAATACCTACCTCGCCAGTCACCAAATCACCACGGATTGGTACAGTTGGGTAGCTACAAACGTAGGCTTTGTCAAAAACAACGCATTTTTCAGCGAAGGCGTTCAGTGCGGGACTATAACCCTTGCCACCAAAAATTTCTAAGTTATCTCGTCTAAATGTATCTGAAATAATATGAATGATATTCATAATCTTCCTCAATCTATAATAAAACCTATATCTAATGGTTAGATTATACCGTATTTTCGTTTTCGTGTGGCGTAATTTTGCTCACATGGCTCTTGTGTTCCTTAATTTTGTGTTAATTTAAAATAAATCTGCAGGGCTATTTAGTTTTAAGAAATGTCAGTTGATCAATATCACAAAAAGTTTATTTCGTAGGTCGGGTTTCGCAAGCGAAACCCGACCTATAATACTACTATAACATATTAACGTTCGTGATAAAAAAATGCCAGAAAATCCGAAAACTAAATAACCCTGATAAATCTGAAGAAAAGCTTGAAAAAAATTTCGTTTTTACGTGCATAATCATAAAAATAATTTGACAAGAATTAAATATGTGTGTCCAATATTGATTGGAGATTGTATAAATCCCTAAAAATTTTGCGAATTCCAAAAAGTTGAGATTATTCAGAATTCAGATTAAATTTTTGTAAGCATAATCTAAAACCGAGAAAATTCTACCATCGTTAGTTTATTTTGCATTTCTACAAAGGGACTGGAAATGAGAAACCGACAGCGAACACCACTACAATTCAAAAAGCAGTTGTGCCAGATGCAGCGACCTGAGCAGAGTTTGGCTATTGATGCTGCTCTCTGGTTCGGTGTTTATTCTCATTTCACAGTGTTTACCCACCCCTATTTCACATTCGTTAATTATTGGATATTACAAGGTCGTATCGCGGGTCTTAAATCTGCGATATTTTCGCGCCTGCGCGTTTTGTTTCGGACGGAACATCTCGTCGCGGGTTTTTATGTTTACACTGTAGCATTCCTGCCTACGCCTGTGTGAGGCAGGAGGAGATTAATTTTGTTTGACGAATACAATAGGAGAATATATACTAACTTGCACTGCCAGGGAACCTGGAAATTACCGTGCACAAGTTAGATTTCTCCATTTACTATGGCTTCTCTTGCAGTTGCAAGGAAGTTAAAAAGATAAGGAGATTTTCAGAATGAATAAGAAAGTTGTTGTAATCACATTGTTTCTCACAACAGTATTTGCTGTTGGCGGTGTTATTTTGCAAACGCATGGTCAAGATGGCAACATATCAATTGGTTCTTTTTCTGATACAAACTACGACGAAGGTTGGAGTTTTAGCGTTTCCGCTGATGCAACTGAATCTGGGGCAAACGCCTCGGCATCACCCGGTATTGTCAATGCTGCTTCAATTATGGAAGCAGCCACAGAAAGTGGAATTCCAGTGAACTTAAGTGGTGAAGCTTCTGCGTATGTTACAATCTATAGCGGCAATGATGCATCACCAGATACTGACGCAGGCGCAATTTACGCAAAACTTACAGTTACAGTAGAAACTTTTGAGATAGAAATAACAAACGAAGATGGCACAATTACAACCAAAGAGACTACAGTGAAAACGAGAACACCAGATACACTGGGTAGAAGTAAATACAAGGGCGGCGGCATGTATGACGCAAAAGACTCTGGTGTTTGCGGCAACTTCGGGCCTTGGTCATCTTTTACTGATTCTGCAAGTTATCGGTATACTCAGTAAGCAAGGTGCTATTACTGCGTGGTAAGTTCTAAACTGCCACGCAGTTCACATATCACGTTCCGTTTTCAAATACAAGGATATATACAATGACACTTAAAAAATTATACGTCTCAATTCCGTTCTTAATTTTGTTAATTATCGTTGTTCTGTTTATCTTTAAAGGCACTAATAGAGAAATAGTGTCTGATCGTATAAATATTGTTGACCGTGTAAACGAATCTGAGCACTACAGTGAAGATAGTGAAAGCACATTACAAGTTGACAAAAAAGAACTGGTAGTTCAAGGGAAATTTGATTCCCGATGGGAAAAGTGGATTGAGAGAGAAACTGAATTTCTCTTAAAAGATTATTTGACAGAGACTGAATTTAAACCTGTTAGCGAAGCACAAATAGCCTCAATCCGTAAACAACTATACTTACAGACGATGGCACTTGCTGAAAGGATTATGCCGCATAACCTTGGAGGTCCTCCAGATCCGTCAAAAATAAAGCATGGACCGTGGACTACCAGAAAAGGTTCGCTACCTCATAAAGGACCACAGACACCCGAGGCGATCATGGAGACGTACGATACATGGTATAACCGGTTCTATCCGAGTGATGCCACCGTGGAGGCAAAATATCCACGCGCCGAATGGATACAAGAACTCCTGGATATGGGTGTTACTATCACAACAGAAGCGCATTATCCGCGTATGATGGATATACGCTACCACCTCGTGCGTGCGGAAGACAACCCCGAGGAGTGGGCATCAGGGCGACGGGGAGTGCTACCACAAGACAATTTTGAGGATTATAAGCGTGCGTATATTGAGCGGAAGGTCTGGGAAAGTCAACAGGTAGATAATGCCGAGGCAGCGGACCCTGATGTAAGTGGCGGGTTATTTTTTGATGATGCCCCGGATGTGTTTCTTCCAGGAAAGCGGAACCGCTTGTACGTGCACAGAAGTTTCGAGGATGGCATCCCCGGCGTGGACATGTGGGGAGAGATGATGACAACAAAACAACGGTTTGATCTCATCTATCGAGGCGAACACCCTGAAGGGTGGGAAGTCATCTATCTTGATGAGGATTACAACGTACTTTCTGAAAAGCCTCCACATGTTACCCGCGAGATGGTACGTAGCTGGGAACTCCCACCGAAAGATTGGATGCCGCCAGAGGGCGTAACACTCCCAGAAGGTTTTGAAGAAGACCTCCGCTCACGTGGATGGAAAGGCACATGGACACAACAACCCGATACTATTGAAGGCCCCTTGCCACCAGACCGCGCGACATTGGCACGAGAGGCGGTAGAAGCAGAACGGGCAGCAGCCGAGGCTGAATGGAAAGATTTTGAGAAAGCACTCCGGGATTTTGAAAGATTAGCAAACATGAGCGATGCTGAATTAGAGACAGAATTCCAGAAAAGGTTTATGTCTTCACTACCGGGAATCTTTACGGATGAAAGCATTGAAAAAACAATCCGAGAACAGTTTAGCCCAACACGTTTTGAGAATGCCGAGAAACTCTTACAAGAATATGGTCCCGAGGAAGGATTCCGCAGACTTGCTGAGAAGGACGCCGAACTTGCCAAACAGCTTGAAAACATCTTCGGTAAACGACCTGTCCCTTCGTCAAAAAATGGGCGTTTTGTTCCGAAAGATGGTCGTCAACCTCCAACTAATGCACCACAACCACCATCAGAAGACGACCAAAAGTAGTTTTGCCACCTAACCCTTCAGTACATTAGCGTGCAAGTATAATTATAGTTAAATCCAAAAATATGTGCACACTCCCTGGTAGATGCGGTTTCCTAACCGCACCTGACTCCAATAAAACAAGATAAATCTTGTTAATTTGGTATAAGGAGCGATTTACACTAATTTGGAGTGTCCATTTCAAGTATTTTGTGTAAGTCGTAACCGCAGCATTCCTATCCTGCCTACGCATTGGGCAAGGCAGGAGGGAATAAATTTGTTTCACGAATTTCATTAGCTTAACTTGTTGTTGCAGGGAAGTCAAATCAATCTGCCATCGCATTTATGGCATTAGTTCTATTTGTGTCTGTAGGTTTTGTTTTTTCATCGCGCATAATGCTGATGCGGGACCTACCAAGATTATAATAGACTGGGGCTGGTATAAATGCAGTGAGCTTGAAACTAATATCGTATGCATACACTGGAGCCTATCTCTAGGAGAACAGATGTTGAAGGGTGGTGGCACAGAAAGTTCGGTAAACACCCTCACCGTGCTAAATGGGTATATGTGTATCATGACCCTGTGCATGAATGGGTTTTAAGCTGCTCACAATGTAATCCAGCTTTTGAATAGATGCAACAAATTTATGCGTCTGGTGTGTAATAACAGACACATAAACAAACGGAGATTTGAGAAAATGAAAGGAAATACACTACTGATAGGTATGATATGCCTTGTTATTGCGGCTTGTCTTATAATTTATCTTGTGTCACCCAGTCCTAAACCTGAAACTGTTTCAGATAATGCACAGGTTTCAAAAGAAACCGCGAAAACCGATAAACCCAATAATCAGTTACCCGATAAAACTGCACAACAAGAAAAATTGGCTGACACTACGCAAGAAAAATCGAATACAGAAAAACAAGATTGGCTGAAAGAACCCACACTTGAGGAATTAGCCAAACAATTTAGCGATCCACGGAAAGATTTTGAATTCACAGATGACCTGCCAGGAGATGAAATTGAGACAAATCAGGTGGATATAACCGACCCAGCGTCTTATGATGCACTTAGAAATGAAATGGTGAAACAATATGGAGAAACAACCGAAGTTGAAAACTATATGGAGACGTGGTTAAAGGTTGTTTCAAATCCTGGTAATGTGGAGTATAAGGCAGAGTTCGCAAAAGCTGTGTATGCGATATTTCCTCACCCCGCGACTAAAAAGTCTATGGAAATTCTGAATGCAATTGTGAATAATGATTTGGAAACATTGCAAAGATATTATGAGCCTACACAGGAAGATTCAAGATTTTTAGATGTGCAAAGATTTTTTGAGGGTAATTCTAATCATGCGGACGCATTCAGAAACCTAAGAAAGTTTGACCCGAAACGATCTGCTGAATTTGAAAAGTTTATACTGGAAGAGGCACGTAGAGATCCGAGCATAGATTTTGAAAAGGTCAGCAGGGATATTGAGGCATCGTATAAAAACGAGGTTAATAAAAACGAAACGATTAATACCGACTAATTGCCGTATCAAAACCTAAAAAGTTCTGAAGTTATTGTAAAATCCGAAAATATGTTCACATTTCAATCAACAACAATCTCCACACGCTTGCGCTGGCGAGGTATCCTAACCTCGCCAATGTCCAGGTAATTGTGGATTTTACTATAAAATAAATTTGACTTCAGCACTTTTATTTAACAAACGACTTGTGCCAGTTAAGTGAAAGTTTTGTTATTTTTCACAATTGTTCATATTTTGGAATCAACGCCAAATACGCTTTTGGCATTTGGCCGGAGCGATCTCCGAATCGCGACACGTTGGCAGTCGGGAATCGGAGTTCCCTCCTACCTTGAGGACAGCAGCTATCGGAAAAGTTGCGGAATGCAAACCCAAACAAAAGGAACATGTGAAATATAAATATACCAAATGTTAACTGGCACAACGCGTTTAACAAGTCATAAACTACTAATCCCATTTATAGTGAACTTTGAAATTATTGGGACACTTTGATAAACTTATCTTGGAAAGATAATGGACAATAGAAGCTGTAGCACAAACTTTTAGTTTGTGCCTTATGAGACGCAAACTAAAAGTTTGCGCTACAGAAGTATCCCATTAATTATAGGTTTTACTATAGATTATACTCAATTTTCGTTTTCTCGTAGTGTACTTTCCTTTACCCGTTCCGCTATTTGCACAACAGCCGGCAACAGACCGTAAATGCCCCAGAACGGCACTCCTATCGCATCACCGTTCAGCAGGTTATTTACAACGAAATGCACCATCAACGAAATTTCAGCTGCCATCAATCCAATGACAACAGATCGGTAAAAACCATCCTCAATTCGTGTAAGGGCACGGAAGCCGTAGCGTAAGAAAGCAAAATTCAGCCATATCCACACACCTAAACCGACAATTCCTAATTCTGCCATTACCTGAAGGTATTCACTGTGTGCTCCCAACTGATACTGTGCTACATAACTACCCACAAGCGCAACATCTTCCTCGTAAAGCATGGCAAATGCGCCGTACCCTTTTCCCAAAATAGGGCTATCAAGGAACATTGTAATGGCTTGTCCCCATCGCAAGAGACGTGCTCGGTTGGAGGCATAGTCTAAATCTACTGTTGATGAGACTCGTTCCATAACCGAGTTATAAACCCCCGGCAGACTTAAACATACTAATAAAACAAGACATGCAGCGCCAATAAACAGAATCTTTTTGTGCGTAACACCTCTGCCCAATTGTATTAACATAAATCCAACTGCAACGATAACAGAGAGCCATACCCCCCTCGAAAAACACATAATTAGACCCAATCCGAAACAGACAAACCACCCTACCCACATGACACGGTCATATTGTTGGTTATCAAATAACAAGCGACTCAGACAGATTAAGAAAAAGATCGCCGTGAATGAACCGTAGACTGAGTAATTCGTGAATGGGGAACTCTGATAAGCACTTGTCCACTGCCATTGATCAATATTATACAGAAGCACAATAACTGTCCAGATAACAGCAATTGCTGCACTCGGAAAGGAGGCTATAAATAACCGATTCAAACGCTGACGATGTTGGATTATATCATACACAACCAAACTGAACATTATGTAGGTAGAAGCACGAAAAGCACCTTTTAGAGTGCCAAATAGGTCAGGGGTATTGATCGCGGATAGGAACGTAACGAATATAAAAGAACAGAGTGGTAGTAGAAATGGGAAGGTAGGAGTGCGCTGCCGCTTTCCCAGCGCGTAATCCACAATCTTTTTTAACAAATAAACGGCACTGAGCATGCCTAACAGCGGTTCGGTTGGAGTCTGAATTTCAAGGAGTTGCGGAATAATATAACGGAAGGAAAAAGGCAAGCAGATTAACAGGACATACACCGCTAATTCCATTCCGAAGAATACAAATAATCCTGTTGCAACTAATAGGCAGAGAACAGCAAGCGGTGTTTCTGAATGGCGTCCGAGGATCACCCCGAACACGATGCAGATTAGAAACGGAAGGATGTGTTTTGCTGGTTTCAGGAACATCCGAAACAACGATTAAAACTGCGTTCTAACTCCGACTCCAATCGCAGTTCCGTCTAAAATAATATTAAACGGTTGATCGCCGGTAGTTTCAATGGTTTTGAGGATTCGTTTTAACTCAAAATTGATTGATGCGTTATTTCCTATAGATGCACGAGCGCCGGGTTGCGACTCCCATTGAAACAACTCAATACCGGCAATAACGTAACCTGTTGTCGCCGAAGCACTATTATTAAGTGAGATGCCTTGTTCTGCAAGCACATCAACTATGTTACCATCAAAATTGGCCTTCAAAAAACCGATACCGCCACCAAAATAAATTGGGAGATATCGGTATAAAAGCACCGGACGATAGATTAACTGATAGGAGATAGGCATAAGCGTGGCTGTGAGGGACGTTGCAGTAGGCGGTGGAGTGTCAAGTTGCGTTCGCCAATAGCCAATTTCCAACCGAGAGTCCAATTCAGGCATGTGCTGTAGAACAATTGAAAGTGTCGGCATCATAGCAACCGGAGTTTTGGGTATTCCAACACTTTGTAGAATATTAGTCAGGTCGCCTAATTCTGGTTTGTAAGAAAAGACGGAAAACTGCAGTGATGAAGTTTGTAGGTGTTGTTTGAAAAAACTGTTTAAAATAGAAGGTGGTCGTGATGCCTGCTCAACGGAAGGCTCAGCAGGTGAAATGCCTGAGATAATGAAAACGGAAAATAGGATTATGGCGAGATAACGCATTATTCAAGACATCCACGCTATAAAAGGTGAGGTAATATCTAAATTTTCAGCAAAATAGATAAACATAGACAAACAAGTACAAAAGCGTAAAAAAAGAGTAGGATGCCCAAAATTAGGACATCCTAACGACACTGGATGGAAAATCGAGGGCGAATACGAAGAATAAAAAATTACATCATAGAGCCAGACGGATTGAGAATTACTTCTACCCGTCGATTCATTGATCTACCGGCGGATGTATTCTGCGGCGCTACCGGATCAGTATGTGCTTTTCCAACAGACTTGATCCTTGCAGCGTCAATGCCTTTGCCTTTTAGATACTTAACGACAGAATTTGCTCGCGCTTGAGACAGATCCCAATTGCTTCGATGACCGCCCCGTAATACCGGTGTGCCATCTGCATGTCCCGAGACAAGTATTTCAGCTTCCGGGTTTTCCATAATCTGACCAACGATGCCATCAAGCATCTCTTTCGCCTTGCTGGACAAACCTGTCTGTCCACTGCCGAAATTGACGGTAACTAAAAGTGTCGGTTTTGATGCTGCATCCGCTTTAAGCTCGGCAATATCTTCTAACATAGCAGCAATTTGAGACATGACTTTCTTCAAATCCATGCCTTGTGCATTCAGACTATTGGCAAGATCCATAACTCGTTTCTGGACCTTAGCATCTTCAGCTTTGGCAAAATCCATCGATTTTTTACCTTGCATCTCAATATCTTTTGACAAGGCTGCACGAAGTTTAGCGTCATTTTCTTTGGCTTTTTGCTCTCCAACAGCGATAGTGTCAGCATCCCCTTGCTGTGAAACGGCAATAGCTTCGTCCTTTGCCTTAGAGATTGCCTCCATTGTATCCTTATTATTTTGGTCAACCTTACCTTCAAGTTTCGTAACCTGTGCTTTTATTTCTGTAGTAGATTGGTCGACCTGCGTGACATGTTCGTTTTTCCACATTTCAAACTCTTCTTGGTCTAACTTGCCGCAACCAATAACGGCAATACTTATGACCAAAAGAGCAGCAACAAAAAGTGTTCCTCTGGTTTTCATGGAATTCCTCCCAAAAATTGATGCGTAAACTGAGTAAATATTGATTCCACATTATATGTGTCATAATAGTTTACCACAATTTCGCGTTTAATTCAATAAAAATTGATATACGATAGTTTTCGATAGGACGATGCGGGGCTAAAGTAGGGAAAAACACTCATATCCCAAATCTAAGATCTGGGTTTCACGTGCTACGAAAGATGAAAATTTTCCGATTCTTTCTTCAATCGGTTCAATGTTATACCATTTCTAAAAATAACTTCTCATTTTCAAATTATCTGTTCGTAGTCGCGCAATTTATTGCGCCTCTTACATAGATATTCCATTAAATTGCAGTATGTTAAATGGGACATTGTATTTTAGAATTGGTATTATTCTTTCTTTTTTATCTAATTTTTGAGTTTCGTTATGTATCTCGACGGTTTGAACACCAAACCAACCTTATGCTGTTTCCTTGACCAACAAACAGGAAACGTTTATATCAGCACTGGAGGATTGGCGTTATTCAACAACATTCCGCTACTGTTCGGAAATTATTTGAACTTTTCAACACACTCCTTTCTATTCATCAGCGCGTTGAATTTGTGAGTCAATTCATGAGGGAATGTATGGATTAAACAGCACCAAAACTACCTTGGTTGAAGCAAATATATTACATCATTTTATTCCCGATATTTTGTGCAGCCGTCCTGCTAATGTTTTTGTAAAAAATAAATCTACTCCGGTTCCAAGACAAACTTAAGTTTGTCAATAGCACGGTTAATCGGTAATTCGTAGAACTTCTGCAACTCCCGCAACTCATTCGCTATATCAAAAGCTACAAGAATCGGAATTCGTGTCTGATCGTAACCTTTTTGCATATAACGTTCTATCCGCTGCTTAACATAACTAACCAAAACGTCGATGTCCTCACCGGTTAATTCATCTGTCGGCTTAATAGAATAAGGGATACCCAAAATAACAAATCGGATAGCTTTATTTTCTGGAGGGATTATTTTTCTTTCCTCTGTGCCTTGTTCGTCTTGTATATCTGTCTGCTCTTCGTCTTGTATATCTGTCCGCTGTTCGTCTTGCATATCTGTTCCTTTCAGAAAGAGTTCAAAATTAATGACGTTGCGTCGGGATTACAAAATAACTTTGGTGAAAAAAGAGAAATGGGCTAAATCTTATCTTTTTCCTTATGATAGGGCTTCTCGCATTGTGTTTACACACGGTTCAACACCTGTCCACCGTTCAAAAGCGATTGCGCCCTGATGTACCAACATACCAATTCCACCAACTATTGTACATCCCTTCTCATCCGCTGCTGTTAATAACGTTGTCATTGGCGGAGTGTATACAATATCGTAGACAGTTATGCTCGGTTGGAGCCAATTCGGGTTGATCAAAAGCGGGTGTGTTGTGTCCATACTTGATGAAGCGGTATTGACCAATAATGCACAACCACTCACTGCATCCGGCAGTCGTGAATCCTGCAGCCCTATGCCTTTGAATATGGTTTTATGTCCTGTTTCTTCCTGCACATTAATCTTTTCAGAAAGTTCCTCTGCTAAAGCAACTGCCTTTGATACTGTTCGGTTGGCAATGACGATAGAACGTGCATTTGCGAGTGCCAAAGCGACCACAACTGCCCGGGCTGATCCACCTGCACCGATCACAACAACATCTTTTCCGACAGGTACTGATGCGCCTGCTTCCTCCAACGCTCTTAAGAACCCCGGAGCGTCTGTATTCTCACCGTGTATCTCTCCATCAGTAAAAGTAAGCGTATTTACAGCACCAATGAGTTCCGCTTCCCGCGAGATAGATGTAAGAAACGGAATCACCGCTTGTTTATGTGGAAGTGTGACATTGATTCCGACCACGCTGAGTGCCTTAAATCCGCCCATTGCCTCAGCTACTGCGTCAGTAGGCACATGAAACGGAACATAGATGTAATCAAGTCCCGCTTTAGCAAGGGCAGCGTTATGCATCTGAGGGGAACGACTATGTTCAACCGGTGCGCCTATTACACCAACAATTTTTGTATGACCAGTGATTGTGTGCAGCTTGTCCATCTAACTATTATGTTAACTTTCTTACCAAAGAGTTAAGTCATAGGTCGGGTATCGCATCGCTTTACCCATAACTGTCAATTTAAGAAATAACGCGTTTGTAGTCGCGCAATTCATTGCGCCTCGGACCATTTTCTTGTGGGAGGGGTTTATAACCCCGATTTTGTGAACCTAAACTAATTAAATCGGGGTTACAAACCCGCAGCATGTCACACGCGCATGCTGCGTTGATTCACTCCTACAAGAAAATC